>Ga0268299_1000389_pt1 | contig 144436 bp, 132 predicted proteins | sample NOBtaG_FD_193484 | JGI IMG/M metagenome (GOLD analysis project Ga0268299, IMG submission 193484) | Activated sludge microbial communities from bioreactor in Nijmegen, Gelderland, Netherland - NOB reactor | ecosystem: Engineered > Bioreactor > Aerobic > Activated sludge | place: Netherlands...
GGCACTGACCGCACGCACCGACCACACCAGACTTGCCGAGTGCCTCATGCGAGTCCTCGTCCACAACCTCATGATTCTCTACGCACAGAAAGGGTTTCTACGGAGCACTCACAGAGCAGTGGCACACACTTGCGGGGTACTGGACCTGCCGCACACTTCGTCCGCCCTGCCGGGCGGAAAATCAAGGCGGCGACGGATTCCGGTGGCTGAAGCCACCGGCTACGATCGTGCGCCCACCCGGGCGGAAAATACGGCACTGTTGTGCGCCGAATGAAATCCGTCCCAAAATAGCGCTTCACAGCCATTCAAATCGACGCGCCGCGCTTTTCCCCCGCCGGACATCGTACCTTTTGGGTGACACCCCGCGCCGGGATCTCCGGCGCCCGCCCGCACATGCGCGTTGCACTGCGGGGATTGCGCCTCCAGGACGTTGGGCCGCATGCGCACCGTGGCACGCTCACATTCCATCGATCGACCGGCGACGCGAATCGTCTATTTGACGGCGTTCGCCGCGTTTTCGATCGGACTGGCCGCATCGTGGCGATCGGCCGGGGGCGACCGCGCTTCGGCCGATCATCAGTCCGCGATCGAGTCCGCCGGGCTGCTCGCCGACCTGCTGGCGACCGATGAACAGTGCGCCTCGAATCCAGCCACCTGTCTCGAACGACTGGTCGATCATCCGCGGACACTGGCCGCGGCGATCTGGCAGAATGGCGACGATCGACCGACCCATGTCGCAGCGCGGCACGAGGAGGCGCGGGCCACGCTTGATCAATCCGTCGCGACGGTGGCCGACTGGGCCGCCGCGGACACCGCCGACTGGGTGACCGCCACGGTGCCGCTGGACTCGGAGAAACTGCGGGCTGCGACGCTCGGGTTGGTGATGATGCGCCCCACTGGCACGGCGACGGGAGCGGGCGTGACGATGTTGCTGCTGCTCGCCGCTTTGGCGCTGGTGCCGGCGGCGCTGGCGAACCGATATCTACGGGCGAGTCTGTTTCGCCCGCTGGAGTGGCTGGCCTGCGGCATCGCCGACGACCCGCGCCGACCCGTGACCAAGCGGCTCCTGCGACGCAGGGACGAGATCGGGGCGATCACGGCTGAACTGGTTCGCCGCCGGCGCAAGGCGCGGTTCTGGCGAAAGCGCTGCATGCGATGGATGCGCGACAACGAGGCCCGCATCACCCGCGAGACCCACGACATCCGCACCCAGTTGAACAAGACCCAGCGCGAGGCCGAACGCGACGCGCTCACGGGCATCCTCAATCGGCGGCAACTCGAGCGGCGGCTCGATGCATTGTTCGACACGCAGCGACTGGCGGGCGAAGACCTGTCGATCATCATGCTAGACGTCGATCACTTCAAACATCTCAACGACACGCTGGGCCACGCCGCCGGCGACGCGCTGCTGGCCTTCGCGGGAGAGTTGATTCGATCGCACGTCCGGGCGAATGATCTGGCGATTCGGTACGGCGGCGACGAGTTCACGCTGGTGCTGCCGGGTCTGAGCGAGGAACGCGCGGTGGCATTGGCCAAGCGGCTCGTCAGCCTGTTTGCGCAGCGGGCGCGATCGCTGGGCGTCACGCCGGCGCCGACGCTGAGTTTTGGGGCCGCGGGACTGCTGAATCGCAAGGCGAAATCGCCGAGTGAACTGCTGGCCCTGGCGGACAAGTCGCTCTATGAATCCAAGCGGCAATCGCGACCGCCGACTCACCATGCGCGGACACAGCACGTCAATTGAGCGTGATTGAGCGCGCCCAAGAAATCTGATTCGGTGAAGTGAATCGAAAGGCGACGGAAGTCGCGAATTGGCGTGCACGTGCGCCGGCCGCGCCCTCGATCAGGGAGTCGACTGGAGTTCGCTCCAGCGATAATTCAGGGCCTGATCCTTGGCCATCAGGTTGTTCTTTTTCTTGCGAAGTTCGTCGGCCTTGGCCGTGTCACCGGCGGCCTCGGCGGCCTCCAGGTCGGCGCGAACCGTTTCCAGCTCCACAAGGTTCTTTTCGGCAGCGACCTTGATGGCCGCAACCGTGGTGAAGCGATTGGCCTCTACGCGAAAGACCTCCTGGTCCACTTCCTCGGTCGTACGGATCATGTATGCGGCCCGCTTGCCGCACTTCGGGCATTCCACGCCTTCGGGCGCCAGATTCTCGACATAGTCGGGGGCGGGCATCTCGAACTGGTTTTGGCAGGCGGAGCACTTAACGACATAGACGGTGCCGGCGACGGCTTCCGAGGCCTCCTGGCGGACGGCTCGTTGATCCGAGGAGGACCAGTACCACACGCCGACGGCGGCGCCGATCAGACCGACGGAAAGCGCGATCTTCCAGACGCTTCCTGAACTCTCGTCCTTCCTTGCCATTGCGTTCAATCCTAAGGGCCAACCAGCGGCCTGACAAATGCACGACGACCCGTGCGAACCTGAAACGCTCGTAGAGGCGGACAATCGACCGATGCGCGATTGCGACAAATCGTAAAAAAGCACAGACCCCCCGCACGCGCGAGCATGCGGGGGGCCTGAATGTCAAACAAGGGAATTAGAACCGCAGCAAATGAGGCGTAAGGTAGCCATTAAAGTCAAACCACGGGGTGCCCACGTAGTTGTGCGGATAGTTGTCGTAGCGCCACTCGGGAGCGCGCCAGGTGGTCTTCCAGTAGATGTTGCCGGCCTGGAAGGTGTTGGGGCGGAACATGGAACCGGTCTTGTTGCAGGTGATGGTCTGGGCATGGCCATCGGCGAAGGCGGCGTTGAACTTGCCGGTCTTCTTGTGCGATCCGGGGACCTGCATCTGCTGGCTGCCCGGAGGCGTGCCAGCCCATGTGGCAAGGCCCGCGGTCTGCATTTCGGTGGTCGCGGCCATGGCCTGAAGGAATCGCGACTCCCAGAACAACAGGGCCTTGGACGAATCGGCAAAGAGGCTCTGCGGCCGGCGGTAGGCACCGAAACGGCGGGAGACCTCGCCGGTGGCATCCCAAGCGTGATCCTTGTAGGCGTAGAAGTCGCCCTGGTAGCTGTTGCCGACTGCCTTGAACATGGACTCGAAATAATGTGACGGTACGGGCGAAATCGCTGGCGGGCCACCCGCCAAGGCCGGCTGAAATACGCCCTCCTCGCCCGGACACTTGAAAACGGAGTAATCGTTGTTTGCATTGTCTCGCACGCCGTAGATGAGCTTGTTCATGAACTTGCCGGACGGGCCTTCGGCATTGGCATGCGCGCCGGGCGTGCCGTGGACCATGAACCGAGGGTCGGTTCCGACGCCGCCACCCCAATCGTGGTCGCCGGCGCCCATCCACTTCATGTTCGGGTCTGATTGCCCATTGGGTAATCCGGGAGTGGGGTTGTCTTCGTTGGTGATGTCGTGGTTGGTGTGCAGTCGGTTCTTGGCATCGCTGGCGGCATTGGTCTGGGCCAGCGCAGCGTGGGCCTTGAGATTGGCCAGGCATTTGACCCGCTGACCTTCACTGCGGGCGCCGCCAAGGGCGGGCATCAACATGGCGATCAGCAATGCGATGATGGCGATGACCACCAGCAACTCAATGAGTGTGAATCCGGTGCGACGCGATGCACTCTTTGACATAGGCCTCGTTCCTTTCGCTACACGCCTACCAAGTCAGAACGACCTTGATTTCCCAGACCCGCTGACTCGCCAAAGCGCGGACACCGGGGTTTAACACCTGTGAATGAAATCGGGCATATCCGGGAACCCGGAGGGTGCGCCCGATCATCTGTTCGAACAATTGACTGGAACCAGAGCCCGGTTCCGTCAGAATCCGGCCCGCATTTTCGCCCGTCTTTTCAGACAAGCGTCTATGCACGCCGCCCTTGCCCAGATCCAAGTTGCAGACACGGTCTTTACAGACCCAGCGAACCGCCCGGACGCCTGCGATTTAGACCTGAAGGGATCACACGGCGGAGAACACCCAAACTGCCGCCCTTGTGCCCTACACAAGGTTCAATGTTAACGTCGTCCGACACACATTGCAATGAAATTTCGGAACACTGGAGGAGATGGGGCCAGTTTTGTGCATTTGCACAAACGGATCGATGGCCTGTCCTGTCGCAGTAGAATGCGACTAGCAAGTCGGCAGAGCCGAATTCCAACCGGGTCGTTGGTGGAAATCGCGGATGCTACCAAGGTAAAACCAGCCTGAGACTTCAGGATTTGCAGTGGGTAACAACGCGCAAATTTGGGTAAGACGGATCAGTCGGTGAGGGCCGCGTTCAGCTTGCGAAGGGCCTCATTCTCGAGTTGCCGCACGCGCTCCCGCGTAAGGCCGATCCGCTTGCCGATGTCTTTCAGCGTGAGCGGCTCTTCTTCATCGATGCCGTAGCGCAGTCGAAGAATGGTCGCCTCGCGCTCATCCAACTGCTCAAGCAACTTCTGGATCGTCCCCGCCTCGGTCTCGTTGAAGACGTTTGCATCAGGCGTCGGCGTTTTGTCATCCGGAATCAGATCGAGCAGCGACGTGCCCGCTTCGGAGCCGGTCACCTGGGTCGGGGCGGAGAAGGCGCGAACCGCCCGCTTGATGATCTTGACTTTGCGCTCGGGCAATTCCATGTGTTCGGCGATTTCCTGAATAGAGGGCGCCCGGCCCAGCCTCTCATTCAGGGCGCTGTGGGCCTGCTTCCAGCGGGCGATCATCTCGACCATGTAGGCCGGGATGTGAACCGGTTGCACGGCGTTGATCAGGGAGCGCTTAATGGCCTGCTTGATCCACCAACTTGCATAGGTGCTGAACCGCGCCCCCAAGTCGGGGTCGAAGCCCTCGACCGCCCGCAGCAGGCCGAGATTGCCCTCTTCGATCAGATCGCTCAGGGCCATGCCGCGGTTGGAATACGCTTTGGCAATATTCACCACAAGCCGGAGATTCGACCGAATCATCCGCTCGCGGGCCTCATTGCCCTCGCGCTCGAAGCGATCCTTCTCATCATGGGTGATCTCGCCCGTGGTGAACCGGCGCGAGGCCTGGCTGCCGCGCTCGATTCGGCGCGCGAGTTCCTTTTCCTCGTCCGCGGTCAGCAGGGCGAGTTCATTGATTTGCTTCAGATAGAGCTGTAGTCCGGAATCGACTGAGATAACGTCACCCTCCCCATCCAAGCCCACTGCGTTGTCATCAAACCCGTCGCCGCCTTGGGGCGCGGCGGGATGATAGCACACCGTACAACAAAGATCGGTTTGTCCCCCTGCGCGGGTTGCCTCAATTTTTGCGCGTCACTGCCGTTCCCCGACCTCCAACCACGGAATTGAACCACGATCGGGGGCGAAAGTCGATGCGCAAATTTCGGACCGTCATCGGATTCTTCGGCGGCGAATCGAATCCGCCTCCAGGAATCGAAAATTGACCAATTGAACGATGATGCCGATGCTCGCCGACACCAGGCTCATGGCCAGTCCGGTCGCGGCCATGGCGATCATCCAGGTGCGGCGACCCGACTGCGACGCCAGCTCCTCCGAAAAGCCGCTCCACGCCAGGCCGAACGAGATCGCCAGCAGCACGAGCCCGATTCCGCCGAAAAACGTCAGCGGCTTGTAGGAGCGAAACACATTCAGGATCCGAAAGATGACCCGGAAGCCATCGCGGAAGGTGCTCAATTTTGACACGCTGCCCGGCGGCCGCTCGCGATAAGCGACGGGGATCTCGCGGATGACCCAACGGCGATAGAGGCATTGCAGCGTCATCTCGGTCTCTATGTCGAAACCATACGCGATGATCGGCAGGTTGAGCGCGACATCCCGCGTAAAGGCGCGGTAACCACTCATGATGTCTTTGAGCTTCGCGGCGAAGATCACGTTGATCAGAGTCTTTACGAGCCAGTTGCCGAAGACGTGAAAACGCCGGTAGGCCGCGGCTTCATCGACGGCCTCCCGCGCCCCCACCACCACGTCCGCCTTCTCCGCGATGACCGGCGCCAGCAGATCGTGCACCCGTTCGGCGGGATAGGTGTCGTCGCCGTCGACCATGACGTAGTAGTCCGCCTCGACCTTTTCGAACATGGCGGCGACCACGTGGCCTTTGCCCTGCTTCTTTTCGGGAATCACGATCGCGCCGGCCTCGCGGGCCAGGTCGGCGGTGCCATCGGTGCTGTTGTTGTCAAAGACGTAAATGGCGGCTTCGGGAATGGCGGCGCGAAAGTCGGACACGACCTTTTTGACCGTCGCTGATTCGTTGTAGCACGGAATCAGGATCGCGATGCGTTTGGATGTGTTCGGCGAATCGGTCATGGAGCGCATTCCAGTGTCAGCGGCCGATCGTTCATTCGGCGCGGGGGCCCGCGGTCAGTCGCCCCCCTGCTATTCATCGACTGTACCCGTTCATCCAAATACGCAAACCCCGGTTCAAAGGGTCGTCCGAAAACCAGCGCACCGTAACGATAAAATGCATTGGTTGTCGCCTAAACCGTGATTTGAGTCTGCACACGGTCCGCGTACAATCGGCTCCTTCATGTCCCGCACTTTCATCATTGTGACGATCTGTCTTCTCCCGGTATTGAGCGCCGGTTGCCAGGACCCCAACGGCGAGCGGGTCTCCATGGGGCAATGGTGGGAATCTCGCTTTGGCGATTCCAGCAAGTCGGACGGCCATTCATCGGCGACCGACGACAGTTACGACGCGCCGCCGGAACCGGCCGGCCCGTCTTCTGACGTCAAGCCGTTGAACGCACCGCCGCAGAATGCACGCACGACGAATGCGACCGCGACGCCGCCGGTCACGCCAGTGCGGGAGCCCGCGCGCGGGGCCGTGACATCCAACGTGCTCGTGCTGAATGACGAGACAGTCGAGGTCATCGACATCCTCGACCCAATCCGCGGCATCCTGACCGAGGCGGCGAAGACACGCTCGCCCAACGAGTACCGGCAGTTCCGCGATGACATCGTGCGGCGGCAGATCGTCGAGGCCGTCGCCGAGCGGCTGATCTGGCAGGAGGCCCGCAACGCGGTCTCCGAGGACGTCAAGCCGCAACTCGAGCGAATCGTCGCCGCGATGGAAAAGGATCGGATCAATCGCGAGTTCGGCGGGCTGGAGACAAACTACGAGAAATACCTCACCAGCAACGGGCGCACGCGGGCGGACGTCCACAAGATGCTGGAACGGGGCGTGATGATCGACAAGTATCTGAAGGATCGCCTGCTGCCGCTCATCGCCTCGCCGACGCGGAACGAGTTGAAAAAATACTACGATCAACATCTGGCGGATTTCACGTCGCCGAGCAAGCGGGAGATGTACCTGATCGACATTCCGATCGCGGCATTTCTGGAGTCGCGCCGCGTGGTGACCGACGCACAAATCGCGACGGCCACGGCCAAGGCCCGGGCCCAGGCCGACGAGGCGGCGCGGGCGCTCGCCTCCGGCAAGCCGTTTGAGGAGGTGGCCAAGCAGTATTCCAAGGGCGTGAACAAGAACAAAGGCGGCAACTGGGGCGTGATCAACGATCCGCTGCAGGGCCGATACGAGGCGCCCTCCAAGCGATTCTTCGAACTGCGCCACGACCAGGTGAGCGAGGTGATCGAGTCGGCGAAGGCATTCTTCATCGTGAAGTCGCACTTCATCGAGCACGGGAAGACGACGTCGTTTACCGACGCTCAGCCGGAGATCATGAAGAAGATGCGGCAGGAGCGATTCGTGAAATTGCGCGGCGACTTTTTGCAGAAGCGGTTTGCCAAGTCGCAGGTTGGCTCGCTCGACGATTTCTACCGCCGCGTGCTGGCGGCCTGCCCGGTGCCCGGCGGCGGAAATGGCGCACCCGTCAGAGCCGGATTGTCGTCAAGCCGGTGAACGTAATGTAGCGCGAATAGGAACGAACCTTCTATTTGGACGATTTGTCCGCGCACTCCGGGCTGAGGACAGCCCGGCTCCGATCGACTCGATGGGTGTCACTGGCGGCTCGACTGGCAGTGCGAATACGAGAGATTCCTTAATCTGTAGATATACTTACGTGTCGAGCACTCCCCCATTCTCACGGGCTGACAAGCAGCCCGTGGCACCCTACGAACATCTAGCGAGTGACCCGAATAACACATCCTGCATCGTATACAAACCGGCGGGTTTTCCGGCCAGCCAGCGGGCTGCGCGGATTGCCCCGGCCGCGAAGGTGTCGCGCGAGTGGGCCGAGTGGGACACGGTGACCGTTTCGCCCAGCGAGCCGAAATGCACCGAATGCTCCCCCACCGTGTCGCCCAGGCGCAGGCTGTGCAGCGTCACCTGACCGGACGGACGCAGGCCCGGCGGACACCCGAAGACGGCCGTCGCTTTGTCGTCGCCGCCGTCCTTGCGACCGGCCAGCACTGCGTCGCGCAATGCGATGGCCGTGCCGCTGGGGGCATCGGCCTTGAAGCGATGGTGGGCTTCGGTGATTTCCACGTCGTAATTGGCGTCGAGCGCCGCGGCCAGTTGTCGCGTGACGCGGAGCAGCACGTTGACGCCGACGCTCATGTTGGGGGCGTGAACGACGGGGATTCGGCGCGAGGCGGCTTGAATGCGCTCGCGGCCCGTGGCATCGTGACCGGTCGTGCCGATGACGATGGCGCGGTTCGATGCGAGGCAGATGTCGAGAAACGCGGGCGTGGCGGCCGGCGCGGTGAAGTCGATCATGACGTCGAACGGCGCTGTGGCATTGGCGGCCACCGCCACGTTCATCGGTGGAACGCCCGCCAGCATGCCGGCATCTTTGCCCAGTTCCGGTGAATCTGCCGCTTCCAATGCGACGGTCACGCGCATATCGGGCTCGGCGGCGGCCAACGCGACAATTCGCCGACCCATGCGACCGGCCGCGCCGGTGATTGCAACTGAAATGGACATGCTGCGCCTCCGCTAACTACAAACAGCGAATATTCGTTTGCATTCTCGATCAATCTTGCGACTTGAGTGTGCTGCTGCTGTGTCAGTGGTGCTTACGCCCGGTGCACCGCCTCACGCTCGCACTGCTCACAGAGCAGTGGCACACAATCGTCTATTCGATCGAGAGCCGCCAGGATTGGCAAATGATACGGTAAAGGAGCCGATTGCGCAAGCAATTTGAGTAGAACCCGGAGCACCGAAACGAACACCAATTGCTCGCACAATCGGCTCTTAGTGCCCCGGCAAGTGGGCGATGAGCGCGTCGATCTCGGCGTCGGTGTTGTAGAAATGCGGGCTGGCTCGCAGGCGGCCCATGCGCTGGGCGATGATCGTGCGGTATTCCTGCTTGAGGTGCGAGACGATGCGCGAATGATCGTGCGTGTCGCTGACGAAGGCGACGATGCCGCTGGCCTCGCCGGTCTCGCGCGGGCTGACCACGCGGTAGCCCTTGCGGCGAACGCCCTCGGCCAGTTTGTCGGTCAGGCCGCGGACGCGCTCCCAGATCTTGTCCACGCCGATGTCGAGCAGCCACTCGATCGAGGCGCCGAGGCCCCAGATGCCGGCGAGGTTGTAACTGCCGCCGTCAAATCGACGGGCGTCGTCGCGGAAGTCGAGTTTGTAGGATCCGTAGTCCTGGGCGTTCTTCACGTTGAGCCAGCCGATGCTGGAGGGCCGCAGCAGGCCGAGCAATTCGTGGCGGCAGTAGAACAGCCCCACGCCCTCGGGCCCCATCATCCACTTGTGTCCGCCGGCCGACAGAAAGTCGATCTTCATGCCACGGACGTCCATGGGGATGACGCCCAGGCTCTGAATCGCGTCGACGAAGAACAGCACGCCCCGCTCCTGGCAGGCGTTGCCCAAGGCCTGCAAATCGGCGCGGTGTCCGCTGGCGAATTGCACGCTCGACACGGTCACAATGCGGGTGCGGCCGTCGATGGCCTGCACGATCCGCTCGGTCGGCACGCGTCCGCCGTCGGCGGGCACCATCTTGAGTTGCACGCCGATGTTCTGCAGATTCATCCAGGGGTAGACATTCGCCGGGAACTCGACGGCCGTCGTCACGATATTGTCGCCGCGGGAGAATTGCAGCCCGTTGGCGACGTATGACACGCCCTCGCTGGTGTTCTTGACGAATGTGACTTCCTCGGGATGGCAGTTCACCAGCCGCGCGGCCAGTTGGCGCACGCGCTTCGACTCGGGGTACAGCCCGCCGCGCACGTGTCCGTGCAGTTCGGCCTCGTCGAGAAACTTGCGCATGGCGGCCGATGTCCGCGCCGGGAGCGGCGAGGTGGCGGCGTGATCCATATAGCTGTAATGCCGCGCACTGGGCATGCCCTCGCGCAGCGCTTCAACGTCCAGCATGATCGTGCTTCCTGGTGACGCCGGCGCCCGTGCCGCCACGTCATACGGCTTCGTCTAATATCGGATGATTCCCGTCCGAGCGATGGTGAAGCCCTGTGTAGTCTACGACCACTTTCGGGCAATTTCCATAATGGAATGGAGAACGACCGATACCGCGAAGACTGCGGAGCGATTGTAGAAGGGCTGCCGGCTCACGGCTTTAGGCGGCAGGCTTATTTCGGAACCCCGCGGGCCAAGTCGGGGCACCGGATATCGTTTGCTGGCGAATCGACGTGGCGCAGACCACCACTTGCGTGGTGGGTTCTGATCAGCCGGTTGAAGCGCCACGTTGTGCCGGGCGACGTGCCACGGCTCAAGGCTCACGGCTCACGGCTGGTTTTTCACGCCCGCCGTCGGCGGAATAGCCCCGTCCCCGCCGCGGCTGAGCCCAGCAGGATCAAGGTTCCCGGTTCCGGGATCGTCGTCACGCCACCCAAGGTCGCCTCGGTCTGCTCGGCGGCCTCGAATGACAGGCTGATCGAGTCGTTGACCGCCCCGCTGCCCGGCAGGCCGTTGATCAGCGCGCCGAGCGGGTCCTTCAGGAAGGCTTGCTGCAAGGTCTGCTGGATCAGCGAGACGCGGTCGCTCTCGCTCAATTCCTCGCCGGCCTCCATCGCCGCGACGAGTTCGTCGAGGCTCCGCTCTTTTTGCGCCGCGCCGGACAGGATGCGCGTCGGAAGCGCCGGGAGGTTCGTCACGCCGAGCAACTGCGCGATGGCCGAGAACGCGTCCATGATGATGTTGCCGGAGATGTCGATCGGCCCGATGTCGAAGTCGGTGTTCTGCGAATCGACCGCGAAGACGCCGTTGGTTTCGTAGGTGCCGTCATTCACCAGGCGGGCGTTGATGTCGTAGAAGCCGAAGGCGTTCAGCCGCCCCGACGACTGCACAAGGATGTTGCCGTCGAGCACGACGTCCTGAATGCCGGTGTTGACCGTGATGGTGTACTTCAGCGGGCTGGGATTGGCGGTCGATGTGCCGGCGAAGACGTTCTGGTTTCGCTGGGCGGTTTCCTGCTGGAAGAAGATCTCGGGAATGAGCGTCATGGTGTAGCCGGCGCGGGTGTGCAGGCCGACGGGTTCGGCGTTCTGGAGGAACACGGCGTCGCGACCCAGTTGAAACTTGATCGCGCCGAGATCGAGGGTGTTGGGGTTGTTGTAGGTGTCGGGGCCGAAGAAGCGCCACTGCTCGAAGGTGTAGCCGTTGCCCATGCGGTTGTATTCGAGCCGCTGGAACTGCTGGTTGGAGTTGAAGAACGGGCCGTTCTGCGGGCTGGAGAGGATGTTCGGATTGCCGGCATAGGTGAAGCCGCGCCAGAGGCTGCGGCCGATGTCGCTGAGATCGGCCAGGGCGGTCGTCGGCGAGCCGAGGGTGACCGAGCAGACGAGGACGAGGCAACCGGCCTGAATTCGACGCAGAGAACCCGTTGAATGACGCATGATGTAGACTCCCGTAGCGTCCCCCCTCTGTGGGGGACGACGTGTGGCACCGACTCTTGAGTCGGCGCTGTTCCACCGGCCAACTTGCGGCACCGGCCAACGGCCAGAGGTGGGTGCGGCACAGGCCCATGGCCTGTCGACAAACGGCACGGGCCATTGGCCCGCTCCACACCCAAACCGGTCATTGACCGGTTCCACAAAGGCAGCCATTTCTGCGTCCATCATATCGGCGAGGGGCGGCGGACCATTCAGAGATAAGGGGATTGGGGGAAAAAGTTGGCGGGGTCTGATAAAAGACGGGGAGGGAATACTGGGAACGCACCGCGATAGTGGTGCATTCACGGTTCGACCAAAGCACTCACGAATCCTGCGATATCACCGACGTCAATCGACGCATTTCCATTGAAGTCGGCGACAGATAGATGCACAGGATCGGTCGAATTGGCGAGCACGGCATTGACAAATGGCTGAATGTCGAGGCCATCCAATTCGTAATCGCCATTAATATCGCCGGGCGTGTTCGATACGAACCCGCCAAAACCGGTCGCGACGTTCTGGATGGTCACACTGGACACTAATTGGTTCAAATAGTCTAGTCGGAAGCTCAGGTAATGGTCGCCGGGGGGCAGAACGTCCGGTGTCGGAAGCCGGTATGCCTGCAAGCCGTCGAGCGCGTAAATTTCCTCAATGACACCGCACTTGCTTCCATCGACGTACATGGTGAGCAGTCCCGCTGCGTTGGGATCGCCGGTGAAGGCGAGATCGAATGCCACGTAGTTAATAGGCGTGGTGGTTGTGATCTGAAAATTGATCCACGCCGGCACCGGTTGAGTCGCGCCGAGCGGTAGCGTTGTCATCGTGAAAGCGCTCGCGGTGACCTGAACGGCATCGGGATCGCTTGGGAAGCGATTGGTGCCGTCTAGGTTTAGGGGTGGGTCGGCTGCCATCACCCAGCTTGCCCCGCTACCGCTTCCGCCGGAACCGCCAAGTTCTACCGGGGCATTGGGATTATTCGGTTGATTGCCGATGCGAGCCGCCTTCCACTCCGCAAATCCGCCCGGTCCCGTCCATTGCTCAAAGCTCAGCGGGAATCCGTAGCCTAGTGCCATAGCGACCGTTGAAGTGCAAGTCTCATTGGGGCTAGTGGGAATGGTGCATTTGTAAAACTCTCGCGGCCAACTGTGATTAGAAAGACACACACTATTGTACTCTGGATCCAAAAGCGTTACGTCGACATTGTGACAATGCTGCAGATCCAGTTCAGTTGTAGGGCCGGTATCTCCGCATAACAAATGTGCCCGCTCGCGTGAGAAATAATGATCAGACCAGTCAGAATACAAGCCGTAGTCTCCAGCTTGTGCCCCGACTCCAATAAGTGCCACCCCCCCAAAGGCATCCGAATATGTTGTATGAACGGTGGTATCTGTGGACTCCAATTGCTTCGCGGCTGCGGTAATAAGTCCCGATCCGGCACTGTGTCCAAAGAAATGGATATGCTGCCAATTCTGTGTCGCAAGACATGCGCCGAGAGCGTTGCCTCGGGCTATGGCATTCGAAAGCGCATTGTTTGGTGAGGCCGTGTGCGCATCGTCTATCCAAGGGTATATTGTCACTCTCCAACTCGCGCTGACTTCCGCCTCAATTTGAGCGCGTGTGGCCGCAAGCCCATCCAACATTTCTTGTATTCCATTGGACGTAGTAAACGGGAACGGTATCCATCCGTGCGTAATAAGGATTAGCTTGTTCTGTTCGGGTGTCGGTTGCGGAAGCGGGTCACACTGCGGCGGCGTCTCCGGCACGTTGTGGTTCGGCGGGTTCTGGATCGGCGGCGGAGGTGCGTTGCAGTCGCCGCCGTCGTTGCCAAACTGTGGGCAGTTGAAATAGATCGGGACGCCGTTGTAGGCGTAATACCCGTTATCGCAATAGCCGTCGCCAATCCACCCCGCAGGCGCGCAAATGCCGTTGCAATCGGCGATCAAGCCGGGGGCACAGTCGGGCACTGTCGTGCAAGTCGGCGCGGTGGCGTTAACCGTGTTTGAGAACCCGCCGGCCACCGGCCCGAAACGGGCACGAACCCGGTATGAATAGCTTTGACCGGCGGACAAGCCGGCCACGTTCCAGAACGTGGTTCCATTTGTTACCGTTGTAAAAATCAATGCGTTGTCGCGATAGATTTCGTAGTTCGTTGCCGATTGAACAGCAGTCCACGACAAGAAAATGCCCGGAGTGATTTCGTCGCACTGAGGCGTTGCGGATTGAAGTATTGGCCCAGCCTGCGGATCGAAAATTACGAATGTCTCCGAATCGCCCCATGCCCGGTTGAGATTCCTCGTATCAAGACTTAAACTTCCGCTTTCGGAGTTCGCGGGGACTGCGACTTGGCTATTTGTATTCACTTGGAACTCGCCGCTATCTGCAGATGAAATATCCCCCCGGACCGTTGCGCAATTGACAAGCGCAACTGCAAACAAGAGCGACGCGCTTCTAATAGATCCTACAAACACTCAATACACCTATGGCAGAACGCGGATAAGTCGAAAACCAACCGAGGGGTCTCGATTGAGATGATTCGTGGCTATGCGATACACCGTCGTCGCATCTTGGGGAAAGCTATTATACCCACCTCCTCGGATTACACGATTGTCGCCGCCGAAGATCTCATGAGTCCATTCACTTACATTTCCACTCATGTCAAAGCAACCAAAGTGGGATTTCGCTTCAACAGTTCCGCTTGCTCCACTGTAGTACCCAACTTCGGTCGTGCTTCCGACGCAATGTGGAAACGGCCAGCTGAAGGTGCGATGATTGCATCGCGTGCAGTCAATATTGCCTTGGAAACCATAATAAGAGAAAACACCGTCCAAATTGTTCCAGGCCGCCGCCTTTTCCCATTCTTGCTCAGTTGGCAAACGGTATTCCTGCCCCGAGGATTGGCTCAACCATGTTGCGTAGGCATCGGCGTCTAATGCACTTGCCCACCGCACTGGGTAGTTCTGCCTGCCATCATTAACGACATATGTAACATTTGGTGGCTGTCCCGTTCGGCTTATTTCCATATTTGCAACCCAGTGTTCGCCATCGGGATCGGCACTGTTCAAGAACTCACAATAGCGTTGGTTGGTTACCTCAAACTTGTCGATTAGAAATGTCGCAATGTAAACTTGTTGTGCCCCGCTGTTTTGGTAAGGATAGGTACCGCCGGGCACCAGCACCATATTTGTTCCTTGCCCATCGTCCGCATAAACGCGAACCTTGAAATTTCCCACTTTTCCAGGAATATCCGCGCCAGCATCCCATACGACTGTCTTTTCTGTACCCGCTGAGACATTTGGTCCCACGGCACCAGTATAGGTCATTGCAGGAGTATTCCAGTTTGTGCCTCCGTTGGCACTTACTACGAACCACACGGTGCAAGGCACGGCCGACGCGAGGTCATAACGAATATCGATCAGCCGCGAATTGTCCGGTCGCTGCGCCGCGGTGACATTGGTCACGGTGGGATCGGCGCTAGCAGTCGATACTGCGTATACTGCAACAACCGACGCCTTGAAAAGGGTTCGCTGGGAGAACATACCATGCCTCCAATTATTTATGACATTGGACTCTATTTGACACAACTGCACGCCGCTTAATGAGACGTAGCGTATCGGAATCACACGTTGAAATCAAGTCCTTCGTTCATGCGTGCATGCTCAATCCGCGATCCCCGCCCGCTCCATGCCGGTCGGGGTTCTGATAGATTCGGTTACCCTGCCAGCAACCCAAACAGCGCCGCGGTCGCCTTCATCCCGCCTTCGAAATCCCGCACGTGGAAAAACTCATTCGGCGAGTGCGCATTGCAGTTCGGCAGGGCGTAACCCATCATCAGGCTGTCGGCCCCGAGCACCTTCTTGAACATCGGCAGGATCGGCAGGCTGCCGCCTTCGCGCATCAGCACTGGCTCCTTGCCGAACCCGCTTTTCACCGCCTCCTTCGCCGCCTTCATCCCCGGCGAGGTGATGTCCGCCAGGTACGGGCTGCACGAGGCGTGGCACTCGATCTTGAATGTCACCGTGTCGGGCATCCGCTCGGCCACGCACTTCTCGAAGAGCCGCTCGATCTCGGCGGCGTCCTGATCGGGGACGAGGCGCATGGAGACCTTGGCCCCGGCGAAACTGGGGATGATGGTGCTGCTGCCGGGGCCCATGTAGCCGCCGTAGATGCCGTTGACGTCGAGGGTGGGCCGGGCCCAGCGGCGGTAGAGGGTGTTGTAGCCTTTTTCGCCGTGGGTCTTCGGGCTGCCCAGGTCCTTCAGGAACGCGGCCTCGTCGTAGGGCAGGCCGTTCATGATCTTCACTTCCTCGGCCGACATCTCCTTCACTTTGTCATAAAAGCCGGGGATGGTGACGCGTCCGTTCTCGTCGTGGAAACTCGCGATGACTTTCGCCAGCACGTTGGCCGGGTTGGCGATCGCCCCGCCGAAGGTGCCGCTGTGCAGGTCCTTCTTCGGGCCGGTTACGACGATTTCCTTATAGACAAGACCCTTGGTTGCCGTGGTGACCGCGGGGATCTCGTCGCTGTACTTGGCGGTGTCGTGGATGAGGATGTAGTCGCAGGCCAGGCGGGCCTTGTGCTTCTCGACGCAGGCGGCGAGGTTTGGCGAGCCGACTTCCTCCTCGCCTTCGAGCAGGAACTTGATGTTGATCGGCAATCCGCCGGCGGCCTTGTTCCACGCCTCGACCGCGAGGATGGCGCACATGGCCTGGCCTTTGTCGTCCGCCGCGCCGCGACAGATGATCATGCCGTCTTTTATCGTCGGCTCGAACGGCCCGGTGTGCCAGAGCTTCAGGTCACCCTCGGGCTGCACGTCGTAATGGCCATAGACCAGTACGGTCGGACGGCCCGGCTTCTGCGGGCCCTCGGCAATGACCGCGGGATGCGGCGGCGAGGCACCCTCGCCATTGGGGGATGAGGGTGAGCCCGTTTCGACGATTTCGGCGGTCAGCCCGGCGGCTTTGCAGCGGTTGAGCGTCCATTCGGCGGCCTTGCGAACGTCGGCGGCATGGGCTGGCTTTGCCGAGATGCTGGCGATGCGCAGGTAATCGAAGAGTTCGTTGCGGAAGCGGTCCTTGTTGGCGTCGAGGTAGTCCTGCGCCTTTTTGATTGCGGCGGTGTCGGGCATGGGGGTGTCCTCCGGAAGGGGGCCTGGTGGTGGCGGATTGCGTCGTGAATTCAGTGTGAACATGGTAACGAAGCCGTCAGCTGTCAGCCATCAGCCGTCAGCCGAAGCAAGGTCGTCCACTGCCCTGTGGGTGGAGGGCTCGCGGGGCGGCGTCGACGGGTCTGCATTGCGTTGAAACGAACCACTCCGCGCGGCACAACACGGCTCACAGAGCCGTGGCACACATTACAAATGGCTGAAGGCTGAAGGCTGAAGGCTGATGGCTGATGGCCTCGAAGTAGCCGCCCATGCCCCCCCGCACGTCCTCTCTTGTGAAGACCAACGGCTTTTCGTCGCGGCAGTCGGTCGCGGCCGCGGGCCTGAAAAACAACCACGATGGAGGATTTCCATGTTGAACGGCAAGCAGACTTGGATGATGGCGTGTTTGACCGCGGCCCTTGCGGCCCCCGCATTCGCACAGAAGGCCCAGCCCTGGAAGTATCCGAACGGCTCGGTCGATTCGCGAATCGAGTTCTGCCCGACCAGCCCGAACATTCAGCCGATCCCGCTGCCGCGCATGGCGTTTGACGATTTCGTGTGCGACAACACCGGGCCGATTTCGTGGCTGCATTGGTGGGGTGTCGTGCTCGACCCGCAGCAGCAGCAACTCAACCGGCCTTTCTACATCGCCATTCATGGGAACACGTTCGGACAGTGTCCGCCGCTGTCGCCCAACGACGGCTGCACCATCGGGCCGCGACTGGCCTACTGGTGCGTGATACCGAGCTGGAAGTTCGTCGGCTTGGACTGCCAGAATCGACGCGTGTATCGCTTCCGCGCCAAGTTGAACGCGCCGTTCACCCAGACCGCCGGCATGCACTACTGGCTGACCATCGCGGAGGTTGACGCGATGAGCGCGCGGCCCGGCGTCGAGGATTTCCGCTGGAGCGGCTTCCGCAAGAGCACGGCCCAGCCGCACAACCATTGCCCGGCGCAGCTGGTGCCGCTCGCCGCGGGCGGTTGCGTGGTTGTCGACACCTGCAACATGCCGACCGATCTGTCGTTTGAACTCAAGCGGAACTTGATCGGCGTCATCGTGACCGTGCCGCCGGTCATCAAGGCCCCGCTAATGGGCCACGTGGAGATTCGCACGGCGACGGCTCCGAGCGGCAGCGATCCGCTGGTGTCGCAGACGCTGGACATCGACGACGACGGAACGTGCTACCTCGACGAGGAACTGCCCGACGGACAGTATCGCATGACGCTTCGGGCCATGGGCAGCGGCAACTACATCCTTCCGTTCTCCGTGGCCAACGGCATGGCGCCGGATTCGTTCTTCGACGTGTTCGTGGGCGACCTGAATAATGATGGACTGAGAAATGGCCTGGATGTGCGGCCGTTCGTCGAGGGTTTGCTGGCGCCGTAGTGAGGGCGCCCCGAGCTTCAGGCCGGCCGGTTCAGAAATACTGATGTCGCGTAAGCGTGATGGTTTCCATCCGAAGCAGGCACCGTCACGCGAGGCGAAGTCATGGAAAGGCCGCCCGAGACTCAAAACTCAATCGATACACCGCCCGGAAACGGTGCGTTGAACGGGTGACGAGGATCGGGCGAGGCAAAGTGAACCGTGCCGCAACAGAACCCAGGCTGGAAAGCCGTGAGAAGAAAACGGCGAACACCGACTGATAGTCGGTGCCACAAGAAGACAATTCACCGGCCTGAGGGCTGGTGCAACAAAGACTCATGAACCCCCTTCGTTCCCGGCCCCGCCCTTCGCCCATTGTGCGAGGGGCGGGGTTTTTTCATATTGAGCTATTTCAACTCCCGCCGCGCCTTCGCGTAATCCACCGGGCGCTTCTCGACGAACGCCTTCATGCCCTCTGCCACTTCCGGCGACAGATTGTGAATCGACAACCAGTCTCGGGCGTGTCCGATGGTCTGGTGCCACGACAGGTCGCGCCAGAAGTTCAGCTGCTGCTTGGCGTAGCGAATGCACTCGGGGAGCTTGTCGATAAGCTTGTCGGCGATGGAGTTCACCTCTGCGTCGAGCTGGGCGCTGGGCACCACGCGGTTGACCAAGCCCCAGTCCATGGCCTGTTGCGCCGGGATCGGTTCGCACAGGAAGAGGATCTCCCGGGCCCGGCGATCGCCGACGATGAGCGGGAGAAACTGCGTCGCCCCGGCCGCGGCCACGCTGCCCCGGGCGGCGCCGACCTGCCGGATGGTCACATGATCGGCCGCGACGGCCAGATCGCACGACATGTTGAACTCGTTGCCGCCGCCCACCACCATGCCGTTGAGCCGGGCGATGGTCGGCTTGCCGATGTTGCGCAGACGCTCGTGGCATTCGACGAACAGGCCCATCCACTTCCAATAGCGATTGGGCTGATTGATAAACTCCTCGGCCTGCTCCTTCACGTCGGCCCCGGTGCAGAAGGCCCGATCGCCCGCGCCGGTCAGGATGAGCACGCGCACCTCGTCATCCCACGAGGCATCGAGGAACGCGGTGTTCAATTCCACGAGTGTCTCGCCATCGACGGCGTTGAGCACCTCGGGACGGTTGAAGGTGACGATCGCGCGCAGGTCGCGCTTTTCATACTTGATCTTCTTAAAGTTGAACGAAGCGGCGGGTTTGCCAGTGTAATCGGGCATGATGTCTGCTCCTGGTTGCAGCACGGCGATCATGCCGTACCGCGATGCACTTGATTATCCGATCATTGCGGTACAGTCCAGCGGGAGAGGTTTCTCGGGAACTCAACGAAGGGCGTCGCGTCCAAATCATGGTGACCGAGTATTGGAGGAACACCCCGTGCGATCACTGGCAACCCTTGGGACAGTGGCAATCTCGACGCTCCTGCTCGCACAACCACCGGGCATCCGGAAGGGTGCGCCGGTGCGGAAGGCGCGGCAGTTGCCGGTCGTCGTGTCCGTGAAGCCGCTCAAGCATGCGTTCGTCGCCGGCGAGCCGATTGCAGTTGAGGTCACGGTGACGAACAACCTGCCCGGTGATGTCAGCGTGACGGGATTCGCCTTCGAGCCGAATGAGTGGCACGGCGAAGCATCCACCGCCTGCCCCGAGGATGTGTATCGCGACGGCGTGATGCTCAATCGATTGATTGGACAGCCGGAGGTCAAGCCGCCGCAGACGATTGCAGGTCCGAGCGGACGCACCATCGAACCCGGCGCATCTCAGAAGATCGTGCTGCATCTCGACAAGTGGACGATTGTCGATGGCTGGAAGGCGGGCACTTACGACGTGACGATTCGCGTGAGCCGGGTGGTGATTGACGACTATGCGATTGCGCAAATCAAGGCTGATCCGGTGCGGGTGGTGGTGAAGGCGAAGTGAACTTCACGACGCCTAATCAGTTTCAATTCGGCGCACTTCGTTTGCCGGATCGTCGAGATCAAAGACATCCTTTGCCAAGAACTCGGGTGAGCCGTCATGGCCCTCAAAATTGATTACCTTGACTTTGTCTTCCCAACCGCGGCTACTAATGTCGAGAATTGCCAATCCATGTGTGTGATAAATTCCCGCCTCGATCTTCAGATCATGTGGGCTTAAGAACCGCAACCGGCGCGTTGCACCATCACGCCAGAATGTGATATCCAGCGTTCGCGAGGCCCCGTTCTCACTACTTCGCCAATGGAAATCAGTGATCTGCCACTTCCAAGCTTGCGGCAGAATGGGATGGTCGGAATCAGGTTCCATGTCAGGTGCCGTCACGTCCGTTGATGCGGCGAGACGGTTAGCTTCTCGCCAGCAACTTGTCATACTCGGCGTGTGTTCCAATCCAAAACCACACCATATCGGAATCTGCTTCAACTGCAAGCGCCCGATGATGAATGCCGACGCGAGCAGACCACAACGCCCCTACCTTCTTGAAATTGAGAGATGGATGCCGCGGGTCCTTCTTGAGTTGGGCGAATGACTTGTCTGCAAGTTGTCTAATTGGCTCAGGGAGAGCATCGTAGACCTGCCAGAATCGCGGTGTCGCCTTGTGGTTCACAGGTCGCGGCAGCGTCCTTCTCGCAGATCGGAGAGGGCTTCGGCGGCGAGCGAATCGAGCCGACCGCTTTTCACGTCGTCTTCAAATTCGCCATCCCATTGACGCGCATCAAATTCGGCAAACCAGTGCCGCAACGCAGCAAGGTCCTCATGCGACAGTTTCTGAATTGCTGATTCGATTTCCTGAATGTTGCTCATGCAATGCCGCTCAAATGGTTACTATTGGATTATAACAATTGCTCAAGCTGATCCAATATTGCCCCGCCTGAAGGAATTTTCACCGCTCCCATGAGTCACGCTCGGTACGAATGTAGGCATCCACTTCTTCCGCGGACTCGAACATCACATGGCCCGGATAGTCTGCCAGAATCTCAAATACTGATCGATTACGATCGTGTTCCGGACGTGACTGAATCACAACGTCAACCACTTGCCCTTCGGCAAACTCCGGCGCGTGGATCTCAATACGTCCATCGCGAAGTACAGTTGTCGTTATTGTGCTCATACGACACGCTCCTCTTGAACCCAGTACAGTATAGCCCCTTAAGCGAACCGATTGCGTATGTTCCGATATCGCGCCTCCCGACGTTACCCCTTCACTTCCGCAAAGTGCATCTGAACCACCTTTCCGGCGAAGCCCATCAGGTCCTTGGCCGCGGCCTTGCCTTCGGGCGACTGCATCGCAGCGCCGAGGGCGGCCATGTCATTGAAGTACAACTCGGCGATCAGGTGCAGCGGGCTTTCGCCCATCGGGCCGCCGGTCACTTTGGCGATTTCGGCCTTGATCAGCCCCGGCATCTTCAATGCCAGAGGCGTGTGCACCTCGGTGTAGTGCTTGTCGAAGGCGGCGATGTCTTCGGGCTTCTTGTAGATGGCGACGAGTTTGACCATGTTTAGCTCCTTGTGTGTTATTTCAAATCTCAAATTTCAAATCTAAGATTACAAAAGCAAATCCCCCTGCTGCCGCAGGGGGTTCTGATTAGCCGCGATCCAGGATTCTCTTCAGCGCCTCACGTGGGAACATCCGTTGCCACGTCTTGCCCGTGGCGACCACGCGACCTCCGCAGGTCGCTTCTACATCGCAGACCAGCTCGCGGTCCGTCGCGCTGGCAACTGTGGCCGTCACGGTCACCGTTCGCCCGAGCCGCGCCGGGCCGCCGTGGTCGCACTCGATCCGGCTGCCCACGCCCTCCTCGTGGGGCTCCAGGTAGCCGAGTAGCACCTTGCGACCGGCCAGCTCCATGTAGTGCACCAGCGTCCAAGTCGAGCACACATCGTGCACCGCCACGCCGTCGAAGATCGGACGCATGTCGTCCGCGACGACGAAACTCACGTCGGCCTGCACGCCGGGCACCAGTCCGGGCTTCATGCTATCCGCCACTCCTCATGGCCACATGATAATCAGATCTCTGGCCGGCGGGCTCATCCGCCCCCTGTGGCAAGAGGGGGCCGCATTCGAAGGGGTGTGCAATGGCGCGGAGTCGCGCTTCGCGTAGCGGCGACACGTGTGTTCGACCGCCACTGTCGTATGGGGTTCTTGTCTCGTCGGTTATGATCCGCAATATGATGATTGATCTCACTGGAAAACGTGCACTGGTCTGCGGCGGCTCGCAGGGAATCGGACGGGCCTGTGCCGATGCGCTGGCCAAGGCCGGGGCTAGCGTCACCGTGCTTGCTCGGAATGAGACCGCGCTGAAGGCAGTCGTGGAGTCGCTCGACGCGTCGCTGCGGCAACGGCACGCCTGGCTATGCGCGGACATGGCCAACCCCGCCGGCGTGCGCGATGCCGTCGCGGCTCATGTGGCCAAGACCGGGCCCATTCACATACTCGTCAACAACACCGGCGGCCCGCCGTCCGGCCCGCTGGCCGACACGCCGCCCGAGGCGATCCTGACGGCGGTGCAGGCGCACGTGGTCGTCGCGCAGCACCTTGTTCAGGCGCTGCTGCCCGGCATGAGCGAGGCGAAGTACGGACGCATCATCAATATCATTTCGACATCCGTCATTGCACCGATCAAGGGCTTGGGGGTCTCCAACACCACGCGCGGAGCGATGGCCAACTGGGGTCGAACCATGGCCGGCGAACTCGGCCCGCGTGGTATCACGGTCAACAACATCCTGCCGGGCTACACATCGACCGATCGGCTGGGCAGCCTGATCACGCGAATGGCCGGCAACACGGGTGTGAGCGAGGAGCAGCTCGCGGCTCAGTGGGCGACGACGATTCCGCTGGGGCGATTCGCGGACCCGGGCGAAATTGCCAATGTTGTCGCGTTTCTCGCGTCGCCGGCGGCGAGTTATGTGAATGGCGTGAATTTGCCGGTGGACGGCGGGCGCACGGCGTGGCAGTAACGGGTCTTTCTGTGGTCCTGATTGGACCTGACCGTCGGGAACGATAGAATTGTGCAGAGGGATTCGATGACTCAAGCGACCGCTAAAGCTGAATCAATTCTATTTGGAAGGCCCCGTTACCACGGCCTCCGCATGACTGCAGATGAATTCTTTGCACTTCCTGATGATGGACACCGCTATGAGCTCGTTGATGGGATCCTGATCATGTCGCCAAGCCCTGAGCCAAAGCACCAACGAGTCGCGATGGAAATCCTTCGTCAATTGCTTTTCTTTCTTGACAAGAACCCAATCGGCCAGCTTTACCACGAATTAGACATCCAACTCAAAAAATCCAAGATGGGCGCCGATTGCGCCTACAAGCCGGAGCTGGTTTTCATCAAGGGGATGACGCGCGAGACTGAACCAAAGAGAATCGTCGCCCCAGTGGACATGGTGTTGGAAGTTGTGTCGCCGGATCGTCGCAAATACGACCTTGAAACTAAGCGGGTCGATTATGAACAGTCCGGCATTGGCGAATACTGGGTGGCGGATCCGGAATTGGATTCAATTCGGTTTTGGCGACGTCAGGGCACTGTCTTCGTTGAAGTCTTCGCCGACGGAGACTTCTTCCGAAGCGAAGCGGTCCCAGGATTCAAGCTTGATATCAATCGCGTGCGCGAAGAATTCTAGTAACCCGCACCACTGTGATTGACGCTCTCCCAATTGCGGCAATAGGTCAGGTCTGAGACTTGGACAACATCAGCCACTATATCGACGGCCGCCTGGTTGAGCCGGCCTCTGGCGCTTATCTCGACAACATCGATCCGTCGACCGGTCGCGTCTATTCGCAGGTGCCCGATGGCGACGAGCGGGATGTGGCCGCCGCCGTTGAGGCGGCCCGGCGGGCGTTTCCGGCCTGGTCGCATACCCACGCCGCCGAGCGGTCGCGCGTTCTCCTGAGCATCGCCGAACTCATTGATGCCAATCTTGACAAACTGGCGCTGGCCGAGTGCATCGACAACGGCAAGCCGCTCTCGCTGGCCAAGTCGCTCGACATCCCCCGCGCCGCGGCCAACATGCGGTTTTTCGCCACTGCCATTCTGCATACGGCATCGGAATCGCACGCGACCGACCATGCGGCCATCAACTACACCCTTCGACGTCCGCGCGGCGTCGCCGGATGCATCAGTCCGTGGAATCTACCGCTGTATCTTTTCACCTGGAAGATCGCGCCGGCCCTGGCGACCGGCAACACGGTCGTGGCCAAGCCGTCGGAAGTTACGCCGATGACGGCGCACCTGTTCTCGCTACTCTGCATCGAAGCCGGCCTGCCGCCCGGAGTGCTGAACGTCGTGCATGGAACAGGTCCGAAGGTCGGTGCGCCGCTCATCGCGCATCCCGGCGTGCCGGCGATCTCATTCACTGGCGGCACCGTCACCGGCGCGGCCATCGCCCGCACCGCCGCGCCGATGTTTAAGAAACTGTCGCTGGAACTCGGCGGCAAGAATCCCAACATCATCTTCGCCGATGCAAACATGGAGGAGGCCGTCGCCACGACCGTGCGGTCGAGCTTCGCCAACCAAGGGCAGATCTGCCTCTGCGGCTCGCGCATCTTTGTCGAAGAAGCCGCGTACACCGCGTTTGTCGATCGGCTGGTTCAGGCGGCTCAGGCCTTGAAAATCGGCGACCCGCTCGACGCCGCGACGCAGCAGGGCGCCCTCGTCTCGCGGGCACAACGTGACAAAGTGGCGTCTTACGTCGAACTCGCCCGCGCCGATGGCGGACGCATCCGCTGCGGCGGCGCCACGCCGGGTGCCGTCAGCGATCGCTGCAAGGACGGCTTCTTCTTCCAGCCGACGGTCATCACTGATCTGCCCGTGAATTGCCGCGTGAACATGGAGGAGATCTTCGGCCCCGTCGTGACGGTCACGCCTTTCAAGACGGAAGACGACGTGCTGGAATACGCCAACGCGACACAGTACGGCCTGTCGGCCACCGTGTGGACGCGGGACGTCGGCAAGGCCCATCGCGTGGCCGACCGGCTGCAGAGCGGCACGGTCTGGGTGAATTGCTGGCTGCTGCGCGACTTGCGCGTGCCGTTCGGCGGGATGAAATCCAGCGGCGTCGGCCGCGAAGGCGGCGAAGAGGCGCTGCGGTTTTTTACCGAGCCGAAGAATGTGTGCATTGCGACCGGTGGGGGTTAGCCTGAATCGCGGACGGTGTTGCGATACAATGCATCGATCATCGGAGGCCACGCATGCGCGCAGTCGTTCTATATCCCGGCGAAGACGGATACTGGATCGCGGAATGCCCGAGTTTGCCGGGCTGCATGACCCAGGGCACCTCCAAGGCCGATGCCATTGCCAACGCCCGCGAGGCCGTCGATGCCTGGATTGAAACTGCCAACGCCAATGGTCAGCCCGTTCCGGAAGAGCGGTTTGAGACGCAGGTCGTTTGCATATGAGCAAACTTCCCGTCGTGTCTGGTCGCGATGTCGTGACGGCGCTGGCGAAAGTGGGTTTCCGACTCGATCGCCAACGCGGAAGCCACATGATGCTGGTGCGCGACGATCCACCCACGACGCTGTCGGTTCCGGATCACCGCGAACTGGACCGCGGATTACTGCGCGGTCTGTTGCGGCAGGCGTCGATTTCGCCCGAGGATTTCGCCCGGCTCCTTTGACGCGCCCCGGGCCGCCCAACCGCCTACAGCACGAAAATCTTCAATTTGCGATCGATGCCGCGTGACAAACTCGCGGTTGACACGACTAAAGATGTGATGATCGCCACGCAAAAGCCCGAATCGGCCTCCGCTGAACGCATCAAAGCGAAACTGCTCGCCCGCGAAACTCGCCGACGGTACGTCGCGATCGGCAGCATATTGGCCGGGTTGCCCCTGCTGTTGCCGGCGCCCCTCCTCTTCGCGTGCGTTGCCTGGTATGTCCTGCGAACCTGGACCTCGCTCGGCCTGCCCTACTGGACGGTGTTCTGGCTGACTGCCCTTGTCATTATTCCGCTCTGTTTCCTCACCGAACTGCGCACGCGCGGCGGATTCCTCAATCAGGCCTTTGCCGAGGCCGGGCCGGTCATCCCTGTCACCGGGCTGGAATCGGCGGCCCTGGCGCTCGCGACGAGCATGGGCCGACCCATGACCGGGGCGCTGGCCCTGATGAACCCGCGCCTGAGCACGGCGGGCCTGGCGGAACTGATGCTGACCGGCCCGCGCTGGATCCTTGGCGGCATCCGGGGACTTCGTTTAGACTGGCGTATGCGGAGGCTGGACCGTGACCGGGCGGCGCGGATGCTGGCCGATCTGCTAACGCTGTCGAGCGGGACCGACCCGAAGAAACTGGTGCAGCCGGGCGAGACGATGGACCAACTGGATGCAACGCTGGCCTACCTCGTGACCTACGGCTGGGTCGGGCTGACGACGACGATGGATCGGGTGTACGTGTATTCGGAGACGCGCGAAGCGCTAGCGGAGTAACGCTGCATGACCAAGGTGAGTCAATTGAACTGCGACTCCAAAACAGTGCGACTATGGTACGCTGCGATCGTTGCCGCGCTGTCCATCGGGCTTAGTTCGTCCGCCCATGCGACAATCATGAGCATCCAAAGCCTGGGGACGCTTCCTGGCGGCACTGGCGTGCGACCGTTTGCGATATCTTATGACGGAACAATAATTGTCGGTGCCGCAGGTCACGCAAATAACATCAATGTCGGCTTCCGTTGGACTCATTCAAATGGCTTCGTTGAACTTCCTCCGCTGGCCGGGCACCCGGCCAGTGTCGCACGCGACATCTCTCCAGACGGTTCAGTTGTTGTAGGCAACAGCGTACTCTTCAACGGCAATCGGGGCGTCAAGTGGTCGGGATCCAATGATCCGCAGCTCCTACAGACAAACGCAGGTACACCTTTTCTGGAGGCCATGGCAGTCTCGGCGAACGGGGACGCTTTGGTTGGACGAGCAGGGCAAAATGGGTACTTGATCAACCAGACCGGATCGCACCTGATCCCGGGATTGGCCCAATTTCAGTATACGTATCCATGGGACATCTCGAATGACGGAACGACAGTGGTCGGCGTTTCCACCCTTTCCAACGGGCTGCCGCGAGCAGTCAGGTGGACGCAGGAGGGCGGTCTCGAAAACCTTGGAACCTTTGGCGCTTTTCCAGGCAGTTGCGCAACTCAGATATCTGCAGACAAGTCAACAATTACAGGATGGGTGGACCGGGGAAACGGTGATCTTCACACCTTTCGATGGACTGCTGACAATGGAATGCAAAAGCTTGATGCACTCCCAGGATACGGACACTTCACGCCCGGAGGGATCTCGCACGACGGGCGCATCATCGTTGGCAACTCCAACGCATTCGGCGGAAATCGCGCATTCATATGGACGCCAGAGCTTGGGTTTGAAGACCTCAACAATGTGTTCGCATCGGTGCTGCCTTCGAATTGGACCCTGGTCGATGCCATGATTTCCGACGACGGCCGCGTTCTGACAGGGATGATGTCAGTCGGGGGACAGTACGTTCAAGGATGGGTTGGGACGATCCCCGAGCCTTCGACTGGCGTACTAATGCTCGCAGTGCTTGCCGCGATTTGCACGAAACGAAAAGGATCGTAATTGACGAATGACTAATCCAAGTGAGACCTCCCGCGCACCTGAACCCGTCGGCGCTTATCCGCATGCCAAGCGCGTCGGCAACCTGCTCTTCCTCTCCGGCGTCGGGCCGCGCGAGCGCGGACAGAAGGCCATTCCCGGCGTCACGCTTGATGCCGCGGGCAAACTCGTTGGCAAGGACATCGAGGCCCAGTGCCACAGCGTCTTTCGCAATGTGCGATATGTCCTTGAGGAGGCCGGCTCCAGTTGGGACCACATCGTCGATGTGACCGTCTTTCTGACCGACATGAAGAACGATTTCGCGGCGTACAACCGGCTCTATGCCGAGTACTTTGCCGGGCCGGGCAAGCCGAACCCCACGCGGACCACGCTGGAAATCAACTGCCTGCCCACGCCGATCGCCATTGAACTCAAGGTCATTGCGACCATGCCGTAGCGTCCCCCCTCTGTGGGGGACGACGAGTTCCGATTGCTGAGATGCCTGCCAATTGGCCTTATGTTTGCGGGTGCCGCGTTGGCGTGTGCCATCCACCCGCTTATTTCCGCCACGTCGTCCCCCGCAGAGGGGGGACGCTACGATGACGCGCTCCCGCATTTGTGCAGCCCCAATCCCCCCGACGCCGATACCATGAGCAACCATCGCGGAGGGTCCGCGCGCCGGTGACGCGCCCGGCCCCCGCCGCCCTGACACAGGATCCTGGTCATGCGACGCCATCATCGATTGTCATTCTGCTTCATTGCTGCCTGCGCTCCCCTCGCGACCGGCTGCACCAACGCCTTCTTCAGCACGCAGATCCTGGACTTCATCGGCCCGAACACGGCCGTCGCGGTCATCAACGGGCCGATCGTGGCCAATAGCGGGCAGGCGGTCGTGCTCAACGGTAACAGCAGCTATTTGCAATCCGGCTCGGGCAGTCGCACCGACGCGATCACCGCGGGATTCACCTTCCTGTGGGAAGTGACGACGATCCCGGGCGGCGCGGTCGCCCCGACGCTGACCGACGCGAACTCATCGCAACCGACGTTCACCGCGACCACCGCGGGGGCCTATGTCGTGACGCTGACGGTTTCAAATGGGGTTGAGAGCGGCGCGTCGACGGTCGCCATTCAGGTGAATTGACCGGGCTAGGCAAAATCAACGTCCCGGGAGGGGCGAAGCAAGTTGCGAGCAAGCTGAGGGGTTCGGGTCCTCTTACGCTCCGTCCGCCCTTGCCGGGCGGAAAATCAAGAATGCCACGGTGTCCGGTGGCTGGAGCCACCGGCTACAAGCGTGCGCCCTAACGGGCGAGAATCCGCCCTGACTTGCGTAAATACAATTGGCTTGAATCAGTGGCGCACCGATATCCGCCGCCTGCGAACCGCGCTGGCGGTCAGCGACACGCGCGCTTATTGACGGACGCTTAGATCCCGCCGCCGAGACCGGTCGTGTTGGTGTTTGTGTTCGTGGTGCCCCCGCCGAGGAAGCTGAAGAGCGGCGCGAGCGCCAGCGACTGGATCAGGCTGAAGATCGTCGACGGCAACTGGTTGGCGACGAACTGCAGGGTCTGGCTGGTGCCGGTCTTGCATTGCGACAACTGAAGCAATGGCGCCGCGGCCAGGAAGACCATGAATCGCCGGGTCAGGCGATATTGCTTTCGAGTCATTCGGAGTTTCCTTCCGTCGCGAGGTTCAGACGCGCGTCCGCCGTGCTTTGCAAGAGTCCAATCAAGGGAAAAACGGCTGCGAATTGCCGCCGAGCAGAATCTGCAGGATGTTGGCCCCGGGGTAAGCGGTCAGAAGCGAACGCTGCGCGCCGGCGATCACGAGTTGGGCGACCTGCAGGTTGAGCTGCGTCGCGAGCGTAAGGCTCGTCGACGCGAGCTGGTTGGCAATCGTCTGCGGGTCGCACGTCGTGGCCTGCAGGACCGGAAACGCGGCGAGGGCGAAACACAGCTTGCGACCCCACCGGTGCATTCGCGTCAATCGCATGGACGATTCTCCCTGGACGAGGCCCTGTCGCGGTTAACGGCGCGCGGACCTGCTTCGGTAGTATCGGCACTCGCCAGATGTCCCGTGGAGGAATTCGGCCCTGAATGACTGCGATGCCGTTGAGCGCAAATCTCGCGTCCAGCACAAGATACAGCGGCTCAGTTTCCATTGTGACGCCACTGTTGCTGGCATTGGGACGCTCCTGCTTTGCGGGAGAACGATCCGGGGGCGCCTCTGTGGCGTGATAATCACGACGGTGACAATCGGGAAGCCGTTGTCTTGGGCGAAAGCACTGCAACGCATGGCCCGGCTACCGATATAATGACTGCGGCTGGGAGGTTGGTTCCAGTCAACTGACAGAGATCCCCCTGGTCGAATGGAGGGCACCGACCCATGTCACGCCTGAATCCTTCACGCAAGTCCATCGCCGTCGGCATTGCAATTGCATTTGTGGCCACGGTCGTCCTCGTTCCCACCGCGCGATCGCAGATTTCGTCCGCCGATATCAACCAGATCATTCAACAGTTGACCGGCGGCACGTCGAACAATGGCGGAACCGTGACGCCTCCCATCGTGACGCCGCCCACCGACGGCGGTTCAACCGGCGGCGGCTCGACCGGCGGCGGTGGCACTGGAACGACGACGGACGCACGACTCCCGCAGATCATCCAGAACCAGTTCACCACCACGAAGGGCGCTGCGCTGTCCGAGCGTGCCCCGGGGAATTGGGTCAGTCAGGGCATTGCCTTTCAGCAGACCGGCGAGCCGGCCCCGCTGGGCAATCCCAACACCGATCAGTCGTTCTTCAAGGAAACCCTGTTGCTGATGTTCTCGGATGTCATTGACAGCATCAACGGCTTCCTCGACACCCTCAATCTCGGAATCATCTTCGGCGGAATCGGCGGCGGCAGCGGCATCACGCCGATCAGCAATGCAGCCACCACCGGCCAGGGAACCATGACGGCGATTCCGTAAGTATTGATCACAATCGCAACGCTAAGTGCCCGAACAAAAATTGAGCCGGGTGGTCGTTTGACGCGACCACCCGGTTTTTTTGCGCAGATTGATGCTGCGGGGCGCAATCCCGATGCTTGCATCGACGAGCACTCCCCTGCCACAGATTTGCCAGTTTCGGGTTCAATCCTCAGTCGGGATTGCGGCCGGCGTGAAGTGCCCGACGCGCCCGTCACTACCAGTTCGATTCACCACAAGGCAAGAAAGGCAGGGTCTCTCATGGCCGCCCGACATCGAACCCGCATCGCCGACGAATCACTGGCGACTCAACACAACGCGTTTCGCCGCTGGCTTGAGAATCTGTCGAGTTACGCGACGCACTGGACCGGCACCAGCATGGCGCTCGGCTTGTCGTTCGGCCTCGTGATTGGTTGGCTGCTGGTGGGCCCGGTGTTCAAGTATTCAGACAGTTGGCAACTGATGATCAACACCACGACGACGATCATCACGTTTCTGATGGTGTTTCTGATTCAGCGTGCGCAGAACAAGGAGGCGCTCAGCGTTCAGCTCAAACTCAACGAGTTGATCGCTGCACATGCCGGCGCCAGCAATCGGCTCATCAGCGTGGAGGACCTGACCGAAGATGAACTTGATCTGCTTCGCAGCCACTATCGGGAACTGGTGAAACTGGCCCGACTTGAATCCAACATTCACAAGACCCATTCCGTGGACGAAGCCAAGACCCGACATGTCGCCAAGTCCAAGAGCCATCGGAGCCACACATGACCGGATTGAGGGCGTGACCAAGAAAAAAGGCGGCACGCCACTTTCGCAGCGCGCCGCCCTCGCTCATCCCGCCGGTGATCAAGGCGCCCCCCCGACTGGCCGCCATTGAACACCGGATTAGTCGTCGTAATAGCACGGCACGTACGGAACCGCGTCGTCCCCCGGTCGGGTCTCGTGACCGGCGACCGTCTCGCGAAGCCAGCTCCAGAATCGCGAAAAGGCTCCGCGAAATGTTCCCTGTTCAACCGTTGCATCGTCGTGTGACATCAACATGGCTGTGCTTCCTCCTTCGAGCGAACTCGACTTCAATCCGCGAGACTGGAACCAAATGCATGGGCCGTGCCAATCGCGTTTTTCGTTGAAAACAAAGGGAATTCATACATATCGACCGACACGTGGGCCAATCTACCCACGCGGTTGTCGGTGAGTACCCACCCGAATCGAACCGCGGCCCTTCGAAAACGGAGCGACCCAGCGAATCAAGTGACCGGCATGAACATCCGTGAACATGCGACGATTCCCAATCGGAACCCACACGGCCCCCGATTCCATGCAAGGCTCCCAGTTATGCGCCGCCCGCCGTGCGTTGACGAATTCCACATCGACCCGTAGCGTTCACCGATTCACGTGTCGACCCGAAGCGGCGGACCGCTTCGAATTCGACGGCGCCTCCGAGCCCTCGCCCCCGGCCATGCGGATGAACCTGCCCAATCAGATCACCGTCGGCCGATTCGTTCTGTCGCTGGTCTTTATCGTGCTGATGGCGCGATTCGATCATCGCGCCATGCCCGGTTGCCAATGGATGCTCGACTGGGCCTTCTGGATCTTCATCATTGCCGCCGTCTCGGACATCCTCGATGGCTACCTCGCGCGCAAATACAACCAAGTCACCTCTTTCGGTCGCATCCTCGATCCGTTTGTCGACAAGATCCTCGTCGGTGGTGCGTTTGTGCTTTTCCTCGGCACGGGGTTTGTCGACCAGGCTGGACGCAACGTCACGGATCTGGCCGCATGGATGGTCGTGGTCATCATCGCCCGGGAATTGCTGGTCACCGGGCTGCGCAGTTTTTCGGAGGCCGGCGGTACGCCCTACGCCGCGAACTGGTGGGGCAAGATCAAGATGGTCGTGCAGTCATTCGCCATCGGATACATCATTCAGACCATCGGCGCGCTGTCGCACGTCGCGTGGCTTGTGCAACTAAGGCCCTACATACTCTGGATCACGGTGATCGTGACAGTCGGCTCCGTCATCTCCTACCTTGCAGCCAGCCGCGTCGCCCTGTCGGAGCAGAGCCGTGGGTGAAGGACTGCAGGCCGTCATCCTCGGCATCATCGAAGGGCTGACCGAGTTCCTACCGGTCTCCAGCACCGGTCACATGATCATCGCCATGCCGCTGCTAGGCGTGGATGGCGACGTGCCGCAGTGGAAGGTTTTTCTCTATTTCATACAGATTGGCGCGATACTGGCAGTCATCCTCTACTTCTGGCGGCGACTGTGGAAGCAGGTAGCCACACCGATTGTTGCAATCGTTTTCCATTGCTGGCGTCGTCTTAGACGCCGCATCTCCATCTGGCCGATCGAAAACTGGCGCAGCGAACTGTTGACCAAGATTGTCGTCGCCGCGATTCCCGCAGCCGTCATTGGGTTTCCGCTGGACAAGCTGCTGGAGAAGTACTTTGAGAATCCGCAGACGGTCGGGATTGCGCTGATTCTGGGCGCGGGCGTCATGGTCTGGATTGAGCGCGGCGTGCGTCCGGCGAGGACCACATCGATCGCAGACATCAACCTAAAACAGGCGTTTCTCATCGGATTGTCGCAATGCGTGGCCGCGATCCCCGGAACCAGCCGGGCCATGGCCACGATCATGGGCGGACTGCTGGTTGGCCTGAGCGCCCCGGTCGCCGCGGAGTTCTCGTTCTACCTTGCGATACCCACGCTGTTCGGGGCAGGCCTGCTTCGATTGTTCAAGTATCGCGACGCCATCAATGGACAATCAGCGGCGGTCCTGGGGCTGGGATTTGCGGTTGCATTTGTTGTCGCCCTGCTGGTGGTCGCGGCGTTTATGAAGTACATCCAGACGCGCAAGTTGTGGCCGTTTGCGGTGTATCGGGTCGTGCTGGGTGTGGTTGTACTGGCGTGGTGGTTTAGCCGGTAACCGTGCTTGGCAGCTCGCCACAGAACCCACCACGCCAGTGGTGGATTAGCCCAATCGCGATTGCACCACCCGCTCACGGGGCCGCCACCACTTGCGTGGTGGGTTCTGTTTGGTAGCCTGATGCTGTATGGGCGACCCCCTGGCATATTTGCTCACGTTTCGCACCTACGGCACGTGGTTACATGGTGACGAACGTGGCGCGGTTGATGACGATCACAACGTCTACGGCTCGCCGTTTCTGCCAATTGACCAGGAACGGCTGGATTATGAAGCCGGGATTCTGCGGCAGGGGCCGCTCGTATTCACAGATGAAATGCGCACGGTTGTGGACGATGCGATTGTCGACGAGTGCAGCTTTCGCGGATGGGAGTTGATGGAGCGCGCAGTCCGAACCAACCATGTGCACGTGGTAGTCGGATTCGCAGGTATTGCACCTAAGCGCATGATTCAGAAGCTGAAGGCCCGCGGTACGCGATGGCTTCGTGAGCGGGGGCTTGCCGCCGCGGACCGAATGGTCTGGGCTGATCGCCCCGGCAGTCGCCGGTACCTCTGGATGCATGAGCATATCAATGCCGCCTGTGCGTACGTTCTCGAAGGGCAAAACATACCCCGATAACCTGATTCCAACACGCAAGAGTCGGCGGTTGTCGCGCAGACCCGGCCACCACTTGCGTGGTGGGTTCTGTGACAACCGGACGCTCTCCACTTGCGTCGTGGATTCTGACTTATAATGCCGGTACGCGATGGTCGCGTGCATATGGACTTTCCCCGCATGGCACAGCTCGGCGTCAACATTGATCACATCGCCACTGTGCGGCAGGCACGTCGGACCGACGAGCCGGACCCGGTCTGGGCGGCGGCCGAGGCGCAGCTGGGCGGCGCATCGTGCGTGACGTTTCACTTGCGCGAAGACCGGCGTCACATCACCGATCGCGATGTGCCGCTGCTCAAAGCGACCGTCACGACCAAACTCAACATGGAGATGTCCATCGCGCCGGAGATCGTGCGCATCGCCGAGCAGACCCTGCCCACGCAGTGCACGCTCGTGCCCGAGAAGCGCGAGGAAGTTACCACCGAGGGCGGCCTCGACGTCGTCCGATGGGAGACAGGTGTGCGAGAGGCGGTCGCGCGGCTAAAAGGCGCCGGCATCATCGTGAGCGCATTCATCGAGCCGGATCGCAAGTCGATCGAGATGTCGGCCGAACTCGGCTTCGACGCGATTGAACTGTGGACCGGCGCCTACGCCGATGCGACCAATGCCGCCGATCGCGCCGCGGCGCTGGCGAGACTCGCCGAGGGCGTTGGGATCGGCCGATCCCTTGGAATGGAAGTGCACGGCGGACACGGTCTCACCTATCGAAACATCGGCCCGATCGCCGCGGTGCCGGGCTTCAGCGAATTCAACATTGGTCACAGCATCGTCGCGCGGGCCATGTTCACGGGGCTGCGTGCCGCCGTTCGCGAGATGGTGGAATTGCTGCGACTGCCGCCGCCAAAGGAGTAGGCGCTATGTTCAGAGGATGTCTTGTTGCACTGGTGACGCCGTTTCGCAATGGCGAGGTCGATGAGGCCGCGCTGCGGAATCTCGTCGATCACACGATTGCCGGGGGCGTCGATGGGCTTGTGCCATGCGGAACGACGGGCGAGTCGCCGACGCTTTCCGCCGAGGAGCAGCTTCGCGTGATCGAAGTCGTCGTCTCGCAATCGCGCGGACGCGTGCCGATCATCGCCGGCACCGGCACCAACAGCACGGCTACAACGATCAAATACTCGCGCGCCGCCCAAGTCGCCGGCGCGCATGGGCTGATGCTCGTTGCCCCCTACTACAACCGCCCCAATCAGCGCGGCCTATATGAGCATTTTGCCACGGTCGCGCGCGAAACCGCGGCGGCGATCATGCTCTACAACATCCCCGGACGCACCGGCGTCGAGATCGCACCCGAGACCATCGCCCAGTTGCACGCTGATTGCCCCAACATTCAGGCCGTCAAGCACGCGACCGGCTCGGTCGAAGGCGTCTCGGCCCTCGCGTCGATCAGCAAGATCGCCATTCTCTGCGGCGACGATCCGCTCACGCTGCCGATGATGTCGGTCGGCGCAGTCGGCGTGGTCAGCGTGATCGGCAATTTGCTTCCCGGGCCGATGTCGTTCCTGACGCGCAGCGCGCTTGAGGGCGATTGGACAGCTGCGCGGACGATGCATGACCGGCTCTATCCGCTGGCCCGCGATCTGATGAAACTCGACATCAATCCCATTCCGATCAAGACGGCGCTGGCCTTGCAGGGCATGATGACCGAGGAGTTTCGACTGCCGATGTGCCCGCTCGCGCCGGATGCGCGGACGCGGCTCCAGGTGATGCTGAGCGAACATGCGGACATCGCCGCCAGCCCGGTGAAGAAGGCGCCGGCCGATCTGAAGCAGGGTGATCGGCAGGGCCGCATTACGCATTCGGTGAGCGTGCCGGAGCAGAGTCGAGCCCATGCCTGATGTCCGGTTGTCGCGCTCCGTTGACGCGTGAACAATGCCGTGCCGCCAGTCATCGGCATGGGAACATGCGTCACAGTGACCCATTGCTGAGACTGAATTCAAGATCAAGACTTCATGCAAGCCATGACCACCGAACCGACCGTCCCGCAACAAGCCCGCCGCAGTGAGGGCCAGGCCCTGATTGCGCGGATTCGATTTCTCATCGCCATGGCCGCATCCGCCCTGATCTTCTGGCACGTTGGCTGGGCCGTCGTCGGGCCGGCGGATCCCAATGGGCCGGTCACACTGCTTACCCTCGATCACGGCGTGGTGGGCATGGCCGAACTGCTTGGGCTCGCCGTTGCCTCGGCAGGACTGGCCACGGCCATCTGCGGCGCGCGGTCGGCCCATCGCGGACCGATGGCGGTCGCCGTCGGGCTCGCGGCTTTGGCCCTGCGCGGCGGTTACATGGATGAGTTCCTGCGGCGGCGAATTGCCGAGCGCATGGCGGCGCCCGAAGGATCAGACATTCGCATTTTTCCAACCGGTGAGTTCATTGCCGAGACGTGGCTCTGGATCGCCCTGATCGGCGTGGGCTTCATCGTGGGGCGCTGGGTTGAAAGTTGGTACGCGGCCGAGTCTCGCCCGGGCGGCGGGCCGGCGAGTGGCTCGGCTTCGCCCATTCCCACGGGTGAAAACGCCCCGCTCGACAGTGCCGCCGAGGTGCGACAGGGCCTGGGCGCGCTCATTCTCAACGTGCTGCTGGCCTACAACCTGATCATGCTGCTGGGCGGTCGACCGGTCGACGAGTTGCAGAAGGGCCAGATCTACGCCTCGATTGCCGGGGCGTTTTTCATTTCCACGCTCGTCTCACATCTGTCATTCCGCGCAACCAGCCGCGTCTGGCTGCTCGTCGCCGCGGCCGTCGTCTCAACGACCGCATACGTCTGGAACGCTCCGGCCGCCGCCAGCCTGACCGGCAACGGCTACATCGTGCTGCCGCCGCTGCTGCGGGCGCTGCCGATCGAATTTGCAGCGCTGTCGGTCGCGGGTGCACTGGTCGGGTTCAACTTCCGCGAGCGGCTGACGACTGGCTCCACAGAATGAGCATTGATTCCGGTCGACGTCACTGGGAATCCCTCATGGCGGGATTCCAAAATCCGCCAAATGCCGAGTCAGTTTACTGCGAATTGCTGGCCCGGTATGCAGAATCGCATCGCGCCTATCACAACCTCGCCCACATCGTTGCCATGCTCGACGAACTCGAACGAATAAACAGACATGCCCCCGAGGTTGCGCTCGCCGTCTGGTTCCATGACGCCATCTATGAACCGATTGCCAAGGACAATGAGCAGCAAAGTGCGGCACTGGCTGTCAAAGCGATCGAATCAATGGGGTTGGCGAAGGAGATCGGAAGTCGCGTCAGCCAGCTCATCGAGGCGACCACGCACACCGACTCACCACTGGATGAACCCGCACGTCTGTTGGTGGACCTCGATCTGATGATCCTGGGGAGCCCGGATGATGAATTCAATCGTTACGAAGAAGCCATTCGACGGGAATACGCATGGGTGCCGGATAGCACCTACCGTGCCGCGCGCGTGCGGATTCTCCAGTCGTTTCTGGATCGACCGTCCATTTACAACACGGACATGTTTGTCGATCGCTTCGATGCCGCGGCACGCCGCAACCTGTCGCGATCCATTGCCGTGCTGCAACGCGGAGCGTAATCGCGCATTCGGCAATTTCTGGGCAAATGGTGCCTAGTCCGCCGCCTGCACCATTGCCAGATCCGTCAACACGCCACGCAATCCGTCAACCACGCGGGTCAGCGCGTCGTAATTCACTTTGTCTGGCGTGTCAGTTGAGGAATGGTAATTCGGGTCGCGAAACTCGCCTGTGTCGGTGACCAGCACCGCTGGATACCCGCAATCCCAAAACGAGGCGTGATCGGAGCGCCTTACGTCGTCCACATTCATTGCGACGCCCTCAGATGGGAATTTCGCATGGCGTCGAAACGAGGCGACCACACGCTTCATCAATTTCGCGTTGGCCCGATTGCTCACGACGCCCACAAAGTTGCCCTCCGACGGATAATGCCAGTTCAAGGGCCAGGGATACTTCTGGCTGCCCTTTTCCTGCGAGTAGTAGCCGATTGGGTCCAGGCTGAGCATGGCCACGATGTTGTCACCCCGCGCCCGACAGGCCTTGGCATAGACGCGGCTGCCCATCGCCTCGGAGTGAGAATGCGGTTGTTCCTCGTTCACGAAAAACAAGAAACGAATGGTGCGATCGCACTTCGTGGCGCGCATCGACTCGATCAGCGAGAGCAACGCGGCAACACCCGAGCCATCATCATTCGCACCGGGTGAATTGGGGACCGTATCGTAGTGGGCGCTGACCACAACGATCTCTTTAGGCTTTGCCTGGCCGGGCAGCTCGACCTCGAAATTCGCGCAGGTCACACCCTCCACATCGAATTCGAGCCGCTTGACCGGCAGGCCGGATCGCTTGACGCGCTCGGCGACCCAATCCGCCCCCTCATGCAGCTTGGCCGGATCGCGAACAAATTCATATCCATCCGTGATGGGTCGCATTCGAACGGTCGCCTTGGGACCGATGGCTGCGAACGCCTGCACATCGGCGCGCAACCTGTCACGGACTTCTGCTTGGGCGGATGTGAGCGGCGGCAGCGGGCCTTGAAAACTCCGGCCCGGCGGCTTGATGATGCAGCCCGAATTGAAAGCCGCGACGATGATCAGACCGGTCAGGCTGACGGCGGTAGTTGCGGTGCGTTTCATGGCGAGGATTTCCAAGTGGAGGGAATGCGGGAGCACAACACACTTGATTCAGCTAACCGGGCGCAGGTTAGCAAAAAGCGGTTTCACTACGAAGACAAAATACCAGACTCTCCATCGGAGTTGAAGGTCGGCAATGTGCTTTTTGCGGCTCGCGATCGAAATTTTGTTATTCGCGTCTTCGTCCGCTCGGCACGGCAGCCTCGCGTCGCTCCCGGGTCTCCGGCGGGTCGGGGAAAATCGTTTCCAGCGCGCGGCTCAGGCTCTTGAGCGGCTGCGGAATGATGCGCGGATTCGCCGCGGTGCCCTTGATGCGCACTTCCATGATCTCGCGGCTGGCCGCTTCGACCAAGTCCGTCAGGATCGGCAGGCGAATGCGCACCGGACTGCCCGCCAGTAGGGTCACGTCCAGGTCGCCGGTGTTCAAATCCATCCGACCGCCGCCGACGAAGGACATGGCCTTGCCCTGCAGATCGATTTTCTGCAGGGTGAGCGTGTCGTCGTTGAGGAAGAATTTCAGCCAGCCGTCGTGAAAGACGTTCTCGTCGGGCGTCAGATTGAGCACCTGGAAAATGGCCATGGCCAGCGGCAGCTTCCAGACCTGTGCCTCGCGGATGAACATCTCGCCGCCGCCTTCGCGATAGCCGCGCGGCCCGGTGCGTCCGCGCAGGAACATGTTGCCGACGATGTTGCCCTTGGCCGTCGAGGTGTCATTGCCTGCGCCGCGCGGACGGTTCTCCGCGAGAAATCGGCCCAGTTCGGCGTCGCGATAGGTAATTGAGGCCTTGTAGGTCGTATCGCGCTGGCCGAACCTGATCTCGGCCGAAGCATCGGCCCGACCGCCGTAAATCGACGCGGCGCCATCTTCGAGCAGCAGCGTGTCGGAACCGGGCATCATTTTGAATTCGCCGGTGACATCAGTCAGTTTCCAGGTTCCGAATGTCGCGCGAGCCAGCGTTGTCGCGGCGTCGAATGAAATGGCGCCTTCGCGGCTGATCGCGCCGCGGGCGTTCATCGTCCCCTCGGTGTCTTTGACGGCGAACCCCATGTCGGCGTTCAGATCGCGCAGATCGATGCGGCCGGCGTAGTCCCAGGCGGTGCGATCCTGGGCATCGGTGTCGAAGCGGAGCGAGTCCAGCGTGATGTCGAACGTTCCTTCGGGCTTGATCGATGCCAGGGCCAGGGCCAGTTTGTCGGGGAACGCTGCGATCAACTCTGCCGCCCATGTCAGGCCGCGACCGGTCACGTTGAGCGTGCCGCGCCGACCGGGCTCCAGGATGTCCACTGCCCCGCGCACCTCCACTTGGCCGCCGCCGTAGCGGGCGTGCACCTGCTGCAGGTCGACGCGCCGATCGGTGATCAAGACGCGGGACTTCACATCGGTGAGCGGCACCGGGAAGCCCTTGTAGGTCGCGGTTGCATCGGTCGTCTCCAGCAGGGTGCGGTGTCGCAGAGAATCGCCCTCATCGCGGCCGCTGTAGTGGAACTGCGACGTCATGTTGAAGCGGCCGCCGGGCTTGAACTGGTCCCAGATGGCCTGAATATTCGCGGGGATCGCGCCGCGCAGTTCGGGATCGAAGGTACCGCCCGTTACGGCCACGGTCATCTCGGTGGACACGCCCGACGGCTGCAATCGGCGAATGTCGCCGCTCGCCTCGACCGTCGTCTCGCCACGTTTGCCGCGCACGCCCTGAAACGCGAGCCAACCCGGCCGCACCCGCAAACGTCCGCCGACGTCGCTGAGACGAATTGGAAAATCGACCGACTGAATCGACGCATCGCGCACATCGGCCTCGACGTCATAGGTGAGGTTTCGATCCTCGCCATGCCGAAACACCCGGGCCAGCACGTCCGCACGGCCGGAAGGACGAAGATCGTTGAACGCCTTGCCGACATCGCTTGGCAGGGCCTCCGTCAGGTCGCCGTCGAGATTCACGTCGCGTGCCTCGATGCGCAGTTCCACGTCGGACGATCCCGGCGTGACCGTGGCGTAGCCATCGACGATGACCGAGGCGTGACCATGCCGTCCGCGCAGACCGATCACATCCAGGCGGTCGTCCGCCACACGGACACGGCCGTATAAATCCGAGAGGCGGTAGGGAAACTCGTCGAAGCAGGCCTTGGCATCGACCAGATCGGCCGTGACTGTGGCGTGGAAGACCGGCTTGGGTTTGTCGAGCGGGCCGCTCTCGCGATAGAGATGCACGAGCACATCGGCGGTGCCGCGGAGGTGAAAGCGCTCGGTGATGGATCGAAACCGCGGCGGCAGGGCCTCGAAGAGCGCATCGTCCAGCGGAATGCCGTTGGTGTGGAAGTACAAATCGAAGGCGTCGTAGCACTCGCAAAGCAGCACGCCGCCGTTGATCCGCACCGTGCCGGAACCGTGCAGGCCGCGCACATCATGAAACGTGATCCGCTCGGGGTCGATGTGAATCTCGCCCTTGAGGTCGGTCACACGATAAGGAAATTTGTGGAAACTGCCGTCGCCACCCTGCGGACGAATGAGGCCGCGAAACGAGCGCCCCGGGCCGTGGAATGCCGGTCGCACGACGTAGCACTCGATATCAAAGGCGCCGTGCGGATCGTAGCGGCAGATGAACTCCCGCAGATCCTCGGGCACGCGCACGTCGTTCAGCAGGTCCTCGCGATTGCCGCCTTCGGGCATGATGAAGCGATCGAATGCCAGGTGCAGATCAAGACCATAGTCGCGCAGCTCCGCGTCGTCCTGAATGTGATCCACCCGACCGTCGATGCGGCAGGGCGAACCGTTGAGCCGGCCGGTGACTTCGAGTTCGAGGATCTCTCCGCGAACGGTCATGCGGCCGTTCATCTCCGTCATGGCCAGATCGTCTTTCGGCAATGCGCCGGCCACACCAGTGGCCGGGGCCTCCTTTGGCCGCCAGAGCGACGGTGGCAGGCTGCAGCGAACATTGCGAATCTCAACCTCGATGTCGCGCCGCTGACGGCCCTCGTCGCTGTAGTTGATGCGGGCCAGTTTGAGTTCGCCGTCGAGCTGGATATTCTGAAACAGCCGCTGATAGGCGGCGGGCAGTTGCAGACCGATGGTTCCCATGTCGACGAATGGCGTATTGGCTACCACCTGGTCGCGCGGATTGAAGATGACAGTCGTGCGCTCGGCCGGGTTGGTCAGCCGCCGGATCTCGATGCACAGGGCCTCGTCATTCTGCGGATGAGGCCGCACATCGGCATCCAACTCCGTCGACTTGGACTCACGGTTGCCGGTGGCGTTGATGCTGACCACATCCACCTTTGCCCTGCGAAGCGTGACGATGGGCCGGCGCGAGGGCCCCGGCTTGCGCTCGCGCCGCGGGCCAGTGAACAGCGACTTCCAATTGCGTTTGCCGGTGTCGATATTCTGCGACAGCGTGATGGTCGGCTCGGCTGCCACGATCCGATTGATGCGCAGCGAACCAATGAGCAGCCGCCACGGGTCGTGCTGAATCGTCAGCGTGCGGGCGGAAAAGATCTCGCGGCTGGCGGGATCGACCGCGCTGGGGTCCAGATCCTTGTCGAACGGCGTGGAGACGTGCACGTCGTCCAACTCGATGCCGCCGAACATGCGGAACTCGGCGCGACCGACCGAGACCTCGCCGCCGGTCGCCTCGGTCAGATACGCAATCGTGCGGCGGCGAATGGACTCGTCGCGCGTGAAATAGAAATAGAGTGCGAAGCCTGCGGTGACGAGCAATAGCAGCGCCGTGCCGAGGCGATGGCGTGTGACCGACACGGGGTGGCGGATCAGCGAACGCCCCCGCGACAGGGTCTCGGCCCAGGGATGTCGACGGCCGGTCATACGCGGACGCCGGGCTGCCATCAGGACGCCTCCGGCCGGGTGAGCGCGGTGCGAAAGGGTCTGACGGCGGCGATGGCCGCGAGGATGAAGACAAACGGCATCGCCGGAATGCGGTATCGAATCGAACCGACGAAGACCATGTGCATGAGCGTAAAGTAGACGGCGGGTGCGAGCAATAGCAGCAGCACCTCGGGCCGCCGCCGCTCCACCCAGATGCCCGCCAGAGCCAGCGCGAAGATGGGGGCCACGGTGAGCCAGGCGATGGCCTGATAAAGCGGCGATTGATAGTCCGCGGCGTTCAGCCGAATTGACCAGGTGCGTGTCAGTTTCGCCCAGGCCAGTTCAATCACGCGGCGCGGGTGCTGCGTTGCCCAGTCGATCGCGTGCTTGCGATGGACGCGATCTCGCACCAGTTCGTTGGCACCGGGGTCGAGCGGCGGGTACTCGATTCGATCCATGCCCGGGGCACCGTCGGCCCAGGGGCCGAGCGCTTCAAGCAGCGACGCGCCCCCACCGGTGCGAATGGGGAGACGCCATTCGCCGAGTACGTGATGCTGACGCAAGGCCAGCGGCGACAGCGTCGCGACGTACGTCAATAAAAATGCCGCGATCCATGCGACATTCCGTCCGGCACCGCGGCGGGCAGTTGAATCCTGTTTCCGCAACTGCATTGCGACGAACGGAAGGAAAGCGAGCGGGATGAAGAAGGCGGTGCTTCGGGTCAGCGTGCCCAGAGCGAACACGACGCCTGCGGCGCCCATCGTGACCCAATGCCCTTCGCGCAGGCCCTTCAGCAACAAAACGCATCCCCACAGCAGCAGCGCCGTGTAGGGCAGATCGGTCAGTGCGGTCGCGCCGAAGAATAGCGAGATTGGGTCAATCGCCGCCCAAGCCGCGGCGACGAGCGCGATGCGGTCGCCGCACAGCCGACGCGCGAGCAGCGCGAGCGCGGGAACGATCAGCCAGCCTGCGAGCGAGGCGATGCCCCTGGCCCAGAGCAGCAGCCCGCGATCGGTTGTGATGCCGAGCCCATCGGCCATTGCGATGAGGTACGGATATGCTGGATCGGTGCCGGCGAGCACATCGGACGAATCAATCGGTCCCTGTCCGGCGACGATGTTCCGCGCGACTGCGATGTAGCGATGAGAGTCGGGAAAATCGAATAGGGTGAAGTGGTTCCACGCGTAGATAAAGGTCGCAATCCGGGCGGCCAGCGCGACGACGAGGATGATCGTCAAATGTCGCGCGAAGCGGCCAGGGTGCGCGGTTGGGGTCGAGGACGCCATGTTGGAAGCGTATCACCGACGCGACCGCGCGGCACGGCGCAGCCCGCAAGTGGCAGGAGCGGCTCGTGCTCGTGTCGGCGCAATGGTCTTGATTGGGCCGATCAACAGGTAACGCCCGCGCCGCTGGGCCGCAAAGCGACCGGGCAATTCGATCGTGCGGCGGCGTCCATCGCCGGACAGCAACTGATGGACGGCGACGAGTCGTTCGTGGTCCAGCGGTTTCGATGGGATACCCACGTGCTTGATCGCGAGGCGCACGGCTTCCCGCGAGATGCCGTCCGGCCACGGCGTCAACCGCGAGACGTCCAGCCGCTGGACACCGTTCGCAGGTGTGTCGACGGTGGCCGCTGCCAGCGCCTCAGCGGCGACCGCACGGATGGCATTCGCACCTTCGCGAGCTTGCTCGGCCAGTCGGACGAGCGCTTCGACGACGCGCGGATTGAAGTCCTTCTTGAGGGATGGGATCAACCGTTGGCGAATGCGATTGCGCGTCAACGCGTGATCCAGATTCGTGGCGTCGCTCCGATACTTCAACCCCTGTTCGATTGCGTAGGCATCAATTTCAGCCCGCGTGAATTCGAGCAGCGGCCGAAGGAGACCAATCGGCGACGCGTCCCGAATCGGGCGCGCTTTCGACATGCCGGCGAGACCGGTCAAGCCCGTGCCACGCAGGACGTGGTGCAACACGGTCTCGGCCTGATCGTCGGCATGATGGGCAACCACAACGGCCGTTGCACCCCACTCACCTGCCATGCGCTCCAGCGCCGCGTAACGCGCATGCCGCGCGGCCTCTTCAACCGACCCGGCCCCGCGTCGCACAAGCCCGCGCACGTCTACACATTCCACCGCACACGGCAATCCGATCGACTCGGCCAGCCGCTCCACCCACCGCGCATCGTCGGCCGATTCGCTGCGCAAGGCATGATCGATGTGTCCGACGTGCAACTTCAGGTGCAGGCGTTTCCGACGATTGACTTCATGCAGCGCATGCAGCAGCACGACCGAATCCACGCCGCCGGACACCGCGCAGACGATTGACGTGTGATCACCGGCACAGGCCGTCCATGCGCGTTGGAGTCGATGGTGAAATGCACGTGCGTTCACGGGACGCCTCAGGGCGTGGACGTTGACGATGCCTGAGCAGCAATATCCGCAGCCGCCGTCGCGCTCTGCTGCTGTTCGCGCCGGCGCAACTGACCACAGGCCGCGTCGATATCGAGCCCGCGCGAGGTGCGGACGTGGGCATTGACGCCGTTGTCGCGCAGGTGCTTCACGAAGGCGTGCGTCGCTTCGCTGGTCGGACGTCCATAGGGCAGACCCTCGACCGGGTTGTAGCGAATCAGATTGACATTGCAGCGGAGGTTTTTTGAGAACTTCGCCAGCATGCGGGCGTGCAGCGGACGATCATTGACCTTGTCGAGCAGGATGTACTCGAGCGTGATTTCGCGCCCCGTCTTCTCAAAATAATAGCGACATGCGGCCGAGAGATCGGCCAGCGAGATCTTCTCGGCCCACGGAATCAACTCCGCCCGAAGCGGGTCGGTCGGCGCATGCAGCGACAGGGCGAGATTGAGCTGCAGGCCCTCGTCGGCGAGTTTGCGAATCTGTTTGGGCAACCCCACCGTGCTGATGGTGATCTTGCGCGCGCCGATGTTGAGGCTCCACGGCGCGTTGATCGTCCGCACGGATGTCATCACGTTGTCATAGTTGGCCAGCGGTTCGCCCAGTCCCATGAAGACGATATTGGACAGCCGCGCCCCGCTCGCGACCGCCTCGGCGCTCACCCGCAGCAACTGCTCGACGATCTGCCCGGCCGTCAGATTGCGCTCGACGCCGCCGATGCCGCTGGCGCAGAATCGACAGCCGGCCGGACAGCCGACCTGCGAACTGATGCAGGCGGTGCGCCGCGTCTCCGACGGGATCATGACGCACTCGCTCGTCGCCCCGTCGGGCCAGCGCAGCAAAAGTTTGACCGTGCCATCGCTCGATGCGGCGCGGCGGACGATCTCGCTCGAAAAGATGACAAACGACGCATTCAACTGATCGCGCAGCGGCTTCGACAGGTTGGTCATCTGATCGAAGGCCGTGACGCCACGCTCATAGACCCACTCGAAGACCTGCTTGGCGCGAAAGGGCTTGTCGCCCCGCTCGGTGAACCATGCGGACAGTTGCTCGGGCGTCCAGTCGAGCAAGTGAATGCGCGGCGGCGCGGCGGAAGATGCAGACACAGTGAGGGGTTGATCGACCATGGACATCTAGCGGCGTTCGACAAGGTAGAGCTGCTCGGTGACGTGCAGGTTCCGATTTCGCAAATTCCGGCAGCCGCGGAAGGTATTGTAACTGGTTTCGACGACCTCGACGCGGCCGTGGCGGGCGAGCAGATCGTGCAGCTCGGCCGGCGGAATGAAGCCCTCATTGTTGAACGACACCAGCAGGAATCGGGCATCCACGGTCTCGATAAGATCGGCAAGCCTCGCGAACGCCCGCGCCCGCACGTTGTAGTCGGACCGACGCCAGTCGCCCGGGATGCCGGACACGGCGCTGATGTTCCGCGGCGGCTGATAGTTGGCGATCAGGTTGAGCATGAAGTAGTTCGAGCCGTAGGGATGCTGGTTGTACGGCGGGTCGAAATAGGCCACGTCGAGGTCGCGACTGGTGCGAACGACTGCGTTGGCGTCGGCCTGGGTGACTTCCACATCGCAGTCGAACCGGCTCAGCACCGGCGGGGCCAGCACGATTTCGCCGCGAATTCGCAGCAGCGCGTCGGCGTGGGTGCCGCCGAACCGACCGATGCCGGTGGCCCGATCCTTGTAGAAGCCCTTGAACAGGCCGGCGGTGTTGGCGTGAATCGACGCCTCGCTCAGCAATGGGCCGAGCAGCAACGTCTGCATCGCCGGCGTCAGGTCATCGAGCAATCGGCGGTAGTTGTCCAGCCGCCGGGCGTTGACGCGGGTATAAAACACACGGTCGGATTTGGAAATGGCCGATTCGTCGGCGGGCGCGTAGAGCCTCTCGATGAAGCCGGGTTCAAAGCCCGCTGCATCCACGCGTGCATTCAGATCAGCCACGACCTGCCGCAGTTGCATCGCATCGATGCTGGAGCGATTCTGCAGAAAACACCGCCCAATGGCGGCGGCGAAATCTTCGATGTCGTTGGAGACCAGGTGCGACGCCCACGCCTTGAACAGACGCGACACGACGCCGGACCCGGCGAAAGCGTCCAGCATGCGCAGCTTGCGCCCGCCCAGCCGGCGGGTGATGTGCATGAGCGCCTGCTCGATCGGCGCGAGCAGGGCGCGCTTGTTGCCGATGTAGGTGATGAGTTGATCAGTGAGAAAGGCGGGGTCATCGGCCGGCGGCGCGACGTCCGCTGTTATTGTGAGCGATGCCGCGTTGATGGGGGTGGCATTCGCCGGATTTGGCGGCGACGCGACGGGCCTGCTCGGATCGGCGGCGGAAATCGCCATACCGCTATTTCTCGTCAATCCGCGTTCCCACCAACTGTCCGCACACGACTTTACGCATGTTGCCCGGCGTTGTCAGGCCGAACACCAGGATGGGTACGCCATGCTGCTGGCAGAGGTCCACGGCGGATACATCCATGACTTTGAGACGCTTGTCAATGACGTCGTTGTAGGAGATTCGCTCGAACTTCTTGGCGTCGGCCTGCTTCTTGGGATCGGCGTTGTAGACGCCATCGACGTTGGTCGCCTTGAGCAGCACGTCGGCGTGAATCTCGACAGAGGCCAGCGCCGCCGCCGTGTCGGTCGTCACGAACGGGCGACCGGTGCCCGCCGCCAGGATGACGACGCGACCCTTCTCCAGATGGCGGATGCAGCGGCGACGGATGAAGGGCTCGCAGGCGCTGTGAATGGCGATCGCCGATTGCACGCGCGTCGGCTGGCCGAGTTCCTCGAGCATGTCCTGGAGGGCAAGGGCGTTGATGACCGTGGCGAGCATGCCCATGTAATGGGCCGTGGCCTCCTGAATGCGGAGATCGGACGCCACGCGGGCGCCGCGGAGGAAATTGCCGCCGCCCACGACCACCGCCACCTGCACGCCGAGTTTGACGACCGCGATCACCTCCTCGGCGATGCGCCGCAGGACACCGCCGTCGAGCCCGAAGCCGCCCGGCTTGCCCATCCCCTCGCCCGAAATCTTCAGCACGATGCGTTTGTAGCGACAGCGCGACGTGCCGGTGCTGCGGGCCTTGCGTTTGATTCGTGTGGGCATTCGTTCGATCCGTCGATGTGTTGTTCCACTCAGCCGGCCAATCAGAGGCGGGCTGTCCCCAGCCCGGTGGAGCGCGTGACCAGGCTAGTCCCAAGTCTCGCAATTGCGCGCGCTTCTCCGGCGTGAAGACACGCCGGCTCTGCTCGAACCCTTGACTCCACTCAATAAAAAAGGCCGCTATCGCGGCCTTTTTTCAAAGCGTCAATCCAATCCGCCCACTTCGTACTTCAAGAACGACTTGAGCGTGTAGCCATTTTCCTTCGCGAACGCGGCAACCGTCTTTTTGTCGTCGATGACAAAGGGCTGTTCGGTCAGCACCCGCTCGCCATACCAGCGGTCCATCTTGCCAGCCACGATCTTGTCGAGGATGTTCGCAGGCTTGCCCTTGGACTCCTCGGCGGCCTTCTCCTTCGCCTCGGACACCAATTTGGCATCCACGTTCTCGCGGTTCAGGCCCATGATGACCGGCGTGCTGGCGATGTGCATGCAGATCTGGCGGCCGCTGTCGCCCGGCTTATTGTCGCCGGTGATGATGCTGGCCACCTTGCCGTTGTGATGCACGTAGCAGGCCCCGGGGCCTTCGAGGCGGACCAGCCGGCGGATGCTGATGTTCTCCTTGATAATGCCGAACGCATCGACCAGCATTTCGTTGACGGTGCGGCCGTCGGGCAGTTTGGTCGCCTTGAATTGCTCGACGTCGGTCACGCCGGTGCGAGCGCACTGGGCCGCGATGTCGTCGGCCAGTTTTCGAAATTGATCGTTGGTGGCCACGAAGTCGGTTTCGCAGCGCATCTCGGCCATGGCTGCGGCCTTGTCGTCGGCATAGACGCCGATGCGACCGTTGCCGGCCTCCTTGTCAGCCCGCTCGGTCATCTTGTCGGCGAACCGCTTGCGCAGCAGCTCCAGTGCCTTCTTCTCGTCGCCGGCGGCCTCCACCAGCGCCTTTTTGACGTCCATCATCGCCAGACCGGTCTTCTCGCGAAGGGCCTGGACCTGTTTTGCGGAAATATCAGCCATGCGTCCAAAGTCTCCGAAGGGAAATAGGGGTATCAGGATACTGTCTGTCGCAATCCTGTTCGCATGAGCAAATGTAGCATGAACGCGCGGTTGCGGCTAGGGCCTGCTCCCCGTCGGAATGGTGAATGAAGAATGGAGAATGCAGAAAGCAGCCCATTTATGGCAGGCGGGCTGACTCACAATAAAAGAGGCGGAAGGACTCAACCGGTTCAGGGAACCACCAGTCTCCCCGTCGCCTCGCGCGTGACGATCTCGTTGATGTTGTCGTCCAGAATGGCGAATACGACGTACGACCCCGCGGGGACCGCGGCGCCATTCATGTCCACGCCGGTGAACGCGAAGGTGCCGTTGTTGCCGTCGGCGGAGAGGTCCTGATCGGTGGCGAGGATGATTTCGTCGCCCTCCTGATGGTTGAAGTCAAGGTCGAGCCCGAGGCGCAGTTTGGCTGTCGTGGCCGCGTTGCCGTTGTCAGTCCAGGTGATGTTGAGCGGACCGGGCGCCACGAAATTGACGTTGGCCGCGCCGGGGTTGGTGAATGTCAGCGATGGCACGGCCAGGCTCGTGGTCACTGTGAATGCGGCGGCCGATTCGGCGGTCGCGGTCTGACCGTCCGGCGCCGAGATTGTCGCGATGATCGTGTAATTGCCGACGCGTACGCCGACCGGGTCCCAACTGAACTGGTCGTCGGTCCCATCCAACTGGGCATCCCGATTGGTGACCAGCACGATCGGTGCACCGATGTCTTCGTCCACCACGTTGCGCTTCTGAGCCGTCACGTTGACGAACGTGCCCGCGGTCGGCGCGATGTCGGCCCAGCGAACCGCGCCGGCAACGCCGGCGGAGATGTTCAACGCCGTGTTCGGCGATGCCACTGAAATGGCCGGCGCTGGGGTCGGCGAGCCCGAGGGCGGCAGACCGAGAATGGCCTGAATCGCCGGGATCGAACAACCGGTCGCAAAGGGCAGGCACATCGCCATCATCGCGAGGCTCGTAAAGCTGTTGAAACGCTGATTCGTCACGCGATGCTCTCTCCTGGGCGAGTGCGACAACCGTCGATCAACCGACGGCCCATGCGGCGCGAGGGCCACCGAATTGTTCGCACCCGGATTGAGCCGGGCAATGGCCATTCGTCGCGCCCGACCGGGAATCATCGACTCGCCCGGCGCATCGTCTCAATTAGGAAGGCCCAATTCGGATTGCTCCCGTTACGACGAACCCGTGCAATAGGTCCGACCGTGCGGGATCATCGAGACGCGTCCGGTAATCGCCCACATCCAGTGCCCTGCGACAGCGCGTCAGAGCCAGCGCAATTTTTGCATGCGTCGAATGGCTGGATGACACTGGCGAAGCAATTGATAACTTTTCATCGACCGGGCCGGGTGCCGATCTATCATCGGTTGACCTCGTGTTTCGCTGAGACCGGAAGGGATCCCCGTCGATGAATCGCATTGCCGCAGTCGCCCGATTGTGCCTCCTCGCCGCCGGCGGTGCATGCATCGCGTCCTGCACGCCGACCGCGTTGCTCAACATCTCCGCGCCGACCAGCACCTTCAATGCACCTACCGGCGTGCCCGTGCCGCGGCTGCTTCGCGTGGCGTTCATCAACAACAGCCCGTTCCGCGCGATCTTCACGTTTGGCTCTTATGATCCGCTCAATGAGAACACCACTCCCACCGGCTTCGGCCAGTTGCGCCTCGAGAGCGGTGCGACGAGCCCGGTGCAGAACCAGCCGTGTCGCAAGTCGTTCTCAGTCGGCGGCGAAGAGTTGATCCGACTGATTGACGTGCGCGATCTGCCAGTGGCAGACCCGCGTGCCCTGATAGACGGCGTCAATTTCTCCGGCGCGCCGCTGGGCGATCCGCTCGAGGCCGAGCCGACCGAGGGCACGGCCCTTGGCCGCACCGATCGCGCCGGCGTGGACTTCACCTGCGAGAGCGTGCTCATCTACTCGTTCGAGCAGGACGCCTCGGCCCCTGGCGGATTCCGCATCGATCTGCAGGTCTTGCCGCCGTGATACACGGCTTGCCGCGCGCTGTTCGGATTATCTCAAATTGAAAAAACAACGCATGTCCGTGAACCGGTTGGGTTGAGCCGCCGTAGTGGGTTTGCGTTGAAGTTCATTTCTCATCGGTCCGCATGAAAGGAGTCATGCCATGTTGATGTGTCTGCCCATTGCATTCGTCGCCCTCTTTGCCGAGCCGCAATCTCCCCCGCCGCAATTGCTCAACGTCGACTTTCCCGGGATCTTCAAGAACCTCGACGGCTGCTTCGTCATTCGCGAGATCGGGCGGGATTGGACGCTTCGCTACCGCGACGAACGTTGCGCGAAGCGGCAGAATCCCTGCTCCACCTTCAAAGTGGTCACAGCGCTCGCGGGATTACAGGCCGGCGTGCTGACCGACGAGACCACGGAATTCAAATGGGATGGCTCGCCGCAGACGTTCAAACACTCAGAGCGGGATCACACGCTTGCCACCGCCATGCGCGACTCGGTCAACTGGTACTTCAAGAAAGTCGCAACCGACGTCGGCAGCGAGCGCATGAGTCGCTACGTGAAGGACGCCGCCTACGGCAATCGCGATGTCTCCTCCCCGTTGAACGATGCCGCCCTGAATGACTCGATGCGAGTCTCGGCGGATGAGCAGATTGCATTTCTTGAGAAACTCTACACCGACAAGCTTCCGTTTGATCCGCGGCACCAGGCGCTGGTGCGAAGGATTCTGATCCGCGACAGCGGCCCGGGATGGGTCTTCAGCGGCAAGACCGGCACCGCCCAGCATGAGCGACTCGGCTGGTTTGTCGGCCACGTCCATGCCCACGGGCGCGACTTTGTGTTCGCGCTCAACGTTGAGGGACCGAGCGGCGCGTCGGGACGCGTGGCGCAGGCGCTGACGCGCAAGGTGCTGGCCGAGATGGGGCTCATTCCGGACGTGGCGCCAACCGGCGAGAAAAAGTAACTTTTGCGCTTTGAGCACGACGTATAGAGCCTCTTTCGCGAGGAGTCGGCTGAATACTCACACATCGTCGCGGTAGTTGAGCATGTCTGCGATGCGATCGGCGAAGCGCGGGCGATGCTGATGCAACGTCGTGAGCAGGGTGCGGCGCATGTCGGGGCTGCGGCGGCTGGGGGCGTTGAAGATGTAGGTGTCGAATCCACAGAAGGCGGTCGTCTTCAAATCGAACGGTCCGCGCGGCAGCCAGGACCAGATGTCCGGCTCAGTGGTGAATCGCCGCCGCCATTCCGGGTGGGCCGCCGGCCGGCAGAGGATGCCCTTGTTGAAACCGATGGCGAGCGGGGCGAAGCGGCCGGGGCAATCGTGCATGAATTGAAAGTAGCCCTCCGACACACCGGGCCAGGCGAAGTTGTGAAAGTCATCGAGCACAACGACGCCGTCGGCGGTCAAAGCCCGATCGGACACCGCAAGATCGGCGTGAACATCCGCGGCTTCGTGACCGCCGTCGATGTGAACGATGCGGCAGTTTGTGCCGGTGTCCTCGATTGACAATCCCGCCGACGAACCGCGGTAGACATCGACCGGCGCGTCCGACGGCGCGTATTGCCGCATGTTGTCGAGAAAGGTCGCCAGGAACCCGAGAGGCGAGCCGTTCGGCGAATGGCCCTGATAACCAGGGCCGGCCACTTTGTTTGGCCGCTCACCCGGCGTGGCCTCGGCGCCAAACAGGTCGCAGACACCGAGTCGCTCGCCATTACGCAAAAACGCAGCCAGCAGCGCCGCGCTCTTGCCGTGATAGACGCCAATCTCAAAGATGTCGCCGACGACACCCGCTCGGCGCTGCCGCTCGTCGATCCACGCAAACAGATATGCGGCCGCCGGCCAGAACCAGCCGTCTATGGCCGTCATGCGACGAACGTAGTCATCCACATCGGTCGGCGTCATCCATGAACCCGTAGCCGTGCGATGTCAATTCTCCTCGCCCTTCGGCGAGATCATTCACTGCCCGGGCGGTGCGTCGGGATTTCGACCACATCGCGGGCACCGATTCACGGCGTAACTCATCGGCCCGTATCCGCAGGTCAGGCAGTTGCGACCGGCATGCTGCCCGCCGGTCGGCGGCTGAGATGGAGGGGGCGGCGGCGGATTGTAGGGCGCCGGGCGATAGGGCTGCACCGGCCCGACCGGCCGGACCTCGACCATGCCGCCGGCATTGCGTCGACCGCCATTCAGATAGGCATCGAGCCGGTCGCGGGCCTCGCGGTATTGCGGCAATAGGTCGTCGTCGATGTCGTCGCTGGCCAACGCGCGGCGATACAGATCGAGTGCGCGGGGCAGATCGCCCATCAACTCAGCGGTCACGCCCATGGCGAACGGATAGTAGGCGTCATCATCCTCATCATGGTGCGCGTCTTCAAACGCGTCATAGGCGCGGCGGTAGTCGTTCTCACGAAGGTATTGCAGGCCGCGTCTGAAGTCCTTGCCGTCGCCGACCAGTTGATAGGTGATATTGACGCGCGTCGGAACAATGCTGCTGACGAAGTCCTGGGCGGCGCGCTCGACGAGTTCGCCGATGAAGTAATCGATCGGGTTCAATTCGGAGTCGGGGAGGTAGCGGCCGAAGTTAAAGTTGGGAGAGACACGATCGCTTCGCCTCATCGGCGGCGTTGCCAACTCCGCCACCGTACGGCCATTCGCCGCATCCAGCACCTGGAAGGTGCACTCGACGCTGAGCGCGCGATTTACTTCGTCGATTTCGTCGCGGCTGAGATTCACCTGGCGCGAACCGCGGCGCGAGCCTCTTGCGTAGGCACCATGGCGATCCGAGTCGCCGTCGCGCTGGTAGCGCGGCTCATAAGGCCCCTCGTTGGGCCGTCCGCCGACGCCGCCCAGCACGCGATCCCAGTTGACGCGCTGCCTGTTGTTCTTGTCGTCGATGCGAACCTGAACGTATCCAACCACGACGCCGTTGAGATTCAGAATCTCGCAGACTTTGGACACCGCATCGGGCGGCAGGAGTCCATACGCCCCTCCGACTTCCTGTTGAAGGGCCGGCCGGGTCTGCGATCGCTGGACGACGACGAGCGGGCTGCCGTCGGCGCCCGATGCCCGCAGCATCGACTCCATCATGTCGGCTCCGAGGGCCGACCACTTGGCCTCGCGCAACTGCGCCTGTGGCTCGGTGCTTGTCACCCCGAAGTCGATCACCGTGACGGTGCGAAGCCCGGCCGGTAAGGCCTGCTTTGCCGACGTCCCGTACGGCACCGTGACCATTTGCCGGTCCTTGGCATGCACCATCGAGACGCCGAAGCCGGCGACCATGCTCAACATCACGCCATGCTTGATGAGGATCTGCAGTTTCATAGGCCCTCTCCTTCACTGTGCGCGGATTTGTGGCGAAACGTGTGCATCGCCCGCGCCGGCGACGCAGGTCATGATAGCCGCGGGAAGCATGGAAGACACGCAGGATCGGATGATGCGCATGTTTTGTCAGGATCACAACTTGGCGACGGGGGAAATCACGGCCAGAATCGCGGCATGGCCACGTTGCATGATGCCGCTGGAGGGGTTCACGAACGGGTTGCGGCGGCAGTGGAGCAATCGCTCCGCCGGCAGGTCCGCGGCGAGGTTCGATTCGACAAGCTGACCCGCACCATCTATTCGACCGACGCCAGCCTGTATGAAATCGCCCCGGCCGGCGTGGTGATGCCGCGCGACGCGGCGGACGTGGTCGCGACCGTGAATGCATGCCGCGAGCACTGCGTGCCGATCGTGGCGCGCGGCGCGGGCACTGGCATCGCGGGCGGCGCGGTTGGCTGGGGCGTGCAACTCGATTTCTCGCGATACATGCACGCGATCGGGCAAATCGACGCCGCCGCTCGGACGGTCACTGTCGAGCCGGGGGTCGTGCTGGATGATCTCAACGCTGCGGCGGCTGCGCATGGTCTGCATTTTCCCGCCGATGTCGCCACCGCCAGCCGGGCCACGATTGGCGGGATGATCGCCAACAACTCTTGCGGCGCTCATTCCGTCTATTTCGGCCGCACCGTCGATTACGTTGAGTCGCTGACGGTGGCGTTGTCCGACGGCAGCATCGCGACCTGGCGGCATGCGGACTATCGCGATCTGCCGGGAATGGGAGCAGCGACGGCCATCCAACGGCGTGCGTCCCTTGCGGTGTCCGGCCCGCGCACGGCTTCGCAGGTGCGCGTCGAATCCGTGCTGGATCGCGTGCGAGCAACCTACCAAGACGAGGTGCTGGCACAGTACCCGCGCGTGCTGCGGCGAAACGGCGGCTACGCGCTGGATCGACTCTGTCTGTCGGACGAGGTGAATCCCGCGACGATCATCTGCGGCAGCGAGGGGACGCTGGCGCTGGTGGTCTCGGCGACGCTTCGACTGGTGCCGCTGCCCAAACATCGCGCGCTGGCCGTGCTGCACTTCGACGACGTGCTGGACGCGGTCGGCGCAACGCCGCGTCTGCTCGCGCATCGCCCCGCCGCCGTTGAACTCGTAGACGATCTCATCCTCAAGGCAGGCATTCCGCTGGTTCCCCGCGCGATCAGCGAGCAGTTTCTCGACGTCTGCCCGCGGGCCATTCTCGTTTGCGAATTGTACGACGATGACGAGGCGTCGCTTCGAACGCGCATGGCGGCCGTGGAGGCGGACATTCGACAATCCGGCGTCGCTCGCGACATTCGCACGGTGTTCGACCCCACCGTCCAGCTGGCGGTGTGGATGATTCGGAACAAGGGCTTCGGCCTGCTCATGTCGAAGCCGGGAGATCGACATCCATATGAGTTCATCGAGGACGCCGCGGTCGATCCGGCACATCTGCGCGACTACATCGCCGACGTGGACACGATGCTCCGCGACGAGGGCGTGACCGATGTCGGCTACTACGCCCATGCCAGTGTCGGCGTCATTCACGTGCGGCCGACCCTGAATCTCAAGCGAACCGACGACGTGCAACGCATGCGCCGCATCGCCGAGAAGACCGTCGAACTTGTCATGAAGTATGGCGGCGCGATGACCGGCGAGCATGGCGACGGACTGGTGCGTTCGGAATGGCTCGAACGGCTCTACGGCCCGCGGATCGTGCAGGCATTCCGCGAAGTCAAGCAGGCGTTTGACCCGCACAACCTGTTCAACCCGCGCAAGATCGTCGATCCCCTGCCGATGGACGAGCGGCTGCGCTATGCGGCCCATCCGCGATCTGTGCCCCTGCAGACGTACTTCGACTATTCGACGCATGGCTCTTTGCAGGGCCTGGTCAACATGTGCAGCGGCGTGGGACAGTGCAGGCAGAAACTGGTCGGCACGATGTGCCCGTCGTACATGGCCACGCTCGATGAACAGCACACTACGCGGGCGCGGGCGCTGGCACTGCGATCGGCGCTGACGCAGGGCGGGCTGATCGACGGGCTGGACGACCCCGCTCTGGATGAGGTGATGGACCTGTGCCTGTCATGCAAGGCATGCAAGACGGAGTGTCCGACGGGCGTCGATATGGCGAGAATGAAGTCGGAGTGGCTGGCGCATCGCAATTCCACGCGCGGCGTGCCATGGTCGGCGCGCTTTCTGGCGGCCGCGCCGCAACTGGCCGCGCTCGGATCGGTGTTTCCGCGATGGTCCAACGCGATGTTGCGATCGCCGATGGTCCGCGGGGCGATGGAGCGGCTCTTCGGCGTGGATCGCCGTGTCGCACCGCCGGCATTCGCTCCGCAGACCTTTCGTCAATGGTTCGACGCGCGAAAGCGCGCCATGCCGTCGGCCGTTGCGCGACCGGGTGCCATGCCGACGGCCGTTGGGTCGGCATACCCTCGAGGCGAGAAGCCACCCGCACCGGGGCATCGCGGACAAGTCGTCTATTTCGCCGATACCTGGATGAACCACTACTGGCCGCAGGTTGGTCAGGCGGCAGTGCGTCTGCTGGAGGCGGCGGGGTTTGAGGTGGTCTGCCCGACGCTGGCATGCTGCGGACGGCCGGCGATCAGCAAGGGTCTGCTCGATCAGGCAGTCGAGGCGGCGAAGGCGAATGTCGAGGCGCTGACGCCCTACGTCGATGCCGGCGCTTGGATCGTCGGCAGCGAGCCAAGCTGCATCCTGACATTCATCGATGAGGTGCCGCATTTCGTACGCACGGCTGCAGCGCAGCGCGTGGCGTCGCGCATTCGCACGGTTGAGCAATTGCTGGTTGAGACACTGGCGGCCGATCCGACCGCGATCGTGTGGTCGTCTGATTTGTCGCCCCGCCGCGTGCTGCTGCACGGCCACTGCCACCAGAAGGCGCTCATCGGCACGGCGTCCGCGCTGGCCCTGCTCCGCGCGATTCCCGGCTGCGACGCGCACGAGATCAACTCGGGCTGCTGCGGCATGGCCGGGTCTTTCGGGCACGAGCACGAGCATTACGACGTGGCCCGCGCCATCGGCGAGCAGCGGCTATTTCCGGTGGTGCGAAATCGCGGCGAGGCGGAGATTGCGGTGTGCGGATTCTCATGCCGCGAGCAGATTGGTCATCACACGGATGCGGGCGTACGCAGCGTACTTGAAATCGCAGCCGCCAGCCTTGATGTCCGAAGTGGCAAGTGATTCAGAATCGACGAGCCACCTGGCAGAAAAGAAAGGCCCCGATCGAATGACCGGGGCCCTGGAAGACTCCTCGTGCCTCTGCGGCAAAACGCATTCAAAGCGCACTGGGTCAGTTCGTCTCGAACTCCACCTGTGCCGACTCGCTGTGGTCCGCCTTCACCGTCAGGGTCATCTTGTACTTCATGCCCGGCTTCAGCGTGACGCCATTGACGGTCTGGCCGGTCAGGTCGATGACCCGGAAGCCGGCGGGGTTGCCGAGGTTGTAGTCGATGCCGGGCTTCATCTGCGACATGGGATCGTTGCTGTTGGAGACAACCGTATACTCCGCCTGGTGGGAGTAGTCCGACTCAAACTGCTGGTGGATGCTGACGGCCACCATGGTGATGCGGCCGAACTTCTCGGGATCCTCGATCTCGAAGCGCAACGTCGGCGAGGTGCTCACCTGCTCCTTGATCTTCCACTCGGAGTAGCCCGAGGCGGCCTTCTTCAACTTGTTCTGCGCGGCGGTGTGGCCGTCGAGCATGACGGTCAGGTGCGAGTCCTTCTTCTTCAGGTTCAGGCCCATCCGACCGGCGGTCATGGCGGTGCCCATGCCGCTGCAACCGATGACGCCCGACAGCACGAAACCAAGACCGCAAACACCGACAAACGACTTTTTCAACATGGGATCATTCTCCTGAGACCAAAATCCGCGCCGACAGCATCCTCACTGTCCACTCGCAGCCGGTGAGTCTGCCCGCTCGATGCGAATCCGTCAACGAAGCGGCCCCGTCCGCCGTTGAAAGCGGATCGGGGCCGTTGAGAATCATGTGGACACAGCGTTGTTACGGCACGATCAGGTTGACGAACGGCGCGACGTCCTTGCCGTTGTTGATGGTGTCGCCGTTGAGGTCAGCCAGATTGATGTTGCAGCCCGGATGCTGGACCGCGTAGGCCGCCGGGTCGATCAGCGCCAGCACAAACGCCGGGACGTCTCCGACATTCACAGCGCTGTCGCAGTTCAAATCGCCGGCGTTCTGCGCGCCGCCGACTTCAACGATGCCCCAATCGCCCGCGGTCACGCCGGCCAGCACCGCGTCGTTCCATAGGCCGTTGCTGCCAAACATCTCGGCATAGTCTTCACCGGCTCCGCCGTTGTTGGGCTCGCCGGCATTCCAGTTCGTGTAGCTGATCGGCTCGCCGCTGACCCAGACGAAGGTGCCCTCGACCGCCTCATCGTTGAAGCCGATCCAACCGCGGCGATCGACGTTTCCGCAGCGCACGACGTTGGCCCGCACCCACTCGTTCTCGGCGGCGTCGTTGATGGTCGCCAGATGGCCACCCAATTCCACCGCCTGCGATTCCGCCGTCGTCCAGCTCGTCGGGTAGAGCAGGTAATAGGAATGGCCGTTGCCCGGATTGACGATCGGCCCGCAATGCACGTAACCGGGGTTGCGCACCGTCAGCACGTAGTTTCCGGCGGCGGCCGCGGTGCCCGCAATGCGGATGGCATAGCTCTGGTTGGCGACGACGTTCCACGTCACCGACGACTGTTGCGACGTCGCATTGGGCGGACAGACGCCCAGCGTCGTGTCGTCGCCGCATGCGAGTTGGGTGCCGCCGGAGACGTCAAAGACGGCGACCGACGTATTGAACGTGCTTCCGCAGGTCGAGGCCCGCGCAACGCCTGTTTGCGTGGCGGTGTAGCAGTACCACACGTCGCGCGTGTCGTTGGTGGCGCACGTGGTGATATCGCCGCCGGTCGCGCCGAGGTTGTTGCCGTTGAACGTGCCTTCGCCGATGGGAATGCAGTTGTTGCATTCGTCGTTCGGCGGGACGCTGCTCAGCACGAGGTTGTAGCTTCCGCGCGCGCCGTTGACGCCGGCGATGCGCACCAAGTAACTGTTGCCCTGCACCACGCTGAATGTCAGATTCGATCGGGTGGCGTTGGTGCAGGTGCCCGAGTCGTTGTTGCAGGCCAGCTCGGTGCCGAGGCAGGTGTCGTAAATCGCGACGGTCGTATCAAAACCGCTGGCGCAGAGATTCGCGTTGCTCTGTCCGGTCACGGGCGGCGTGTAGAGGAACCACACGTCGGCGTCGTCCTGGGTCGCGCAACTGCTGGACGAAGACCCTGTCGCCAGCAGGGTGCTGCCGGTGTAAACGCCGTCGCCGACTTCGGTGCCGATTTCGCAGATGTCGTTGGGCGGACCGAACCCGGAACTGAACGTGATCGAAACCGCGCCGCGCTCGTTCCCCACGCCGGCCACGCGCACGAGCCACAGCGACCCGGGCGTCACTTCCCAGACGACGTCAGAGCGGTTTGCGTTCGCACAGGCGCCGTTGTCGTTGTTGCAGGCGACGAGGTTGCCGCCGCAAGCGTCGTAGATCGAGACGGTTGTGTCGAACGTGCTGGCACACAGGCTGACGCGTGCGCGATCAATCGGCAGCGGCGCCGTCGGCACGGTGTAGGCGTACCAGATGTCGTGGCCGTCCGGCGGCGCGCAGGGCAGCGTTTGTCCGCCGGTGGCGTAGTCGGTGACGCCGACGAAGGTGCCGTTGCTGACGGGCGTCGCATTGTTGCATTCGTCATTCGCGGGGCCGGGCATGTCGGTACCCACGGTGACCGCCAGAATGCCGTATCCGCGCCCGAAAGTCGGCGTCACGGGAAAAGTCGGATTGCTGAACTCGATGTACGTGAGTTGCCGGCCGGCGATGCTTCCGAAGCCGTCGGCCTCGAGTTTCCAGGCGCTGATGACGCCCTCGATGACGTTCAACACGGCCGTCGTGGCTGCGGCGACATCGGTGTTCTGGCGACTGGGATAGGTGCCCATTTGCCGCTGATGCCGAACGCCGAAGCCAGGCGCCGCGACCGTTTGGGTACCGAACCAATCCGGTCCCGCCAGCGTCACCGACACCGTTGAGAAATCGGCGAATCCCAGCGTGACGATGAAACTGCCGCCACCGTTGCTGATTTGATAGAGGAAGCCTATGTCGGTATTGGCATCGAGTGTGATCGGCGGGTTGATCGTCGTCGTCTGCGGACCGATGTGATCGGCGTCGAGCAGCCAGCTTGGAAAAACGCCGTTGTCGTTGCCCACCACGTCATCAAATGGGCGGAAGACGCCGCGATGGCCCAGGTGCACGAGGTCGAGTTCGTGATCGCCGGTCACGATCTGATAGTTCAGTCCGCTGATCCCGACGATCGGTGTCGAGCCAAACGCATTTGCCGCGGCGAGGTCGAGCGCCCTGTCCGCTATGGAGCGAAAGCCGTTGGGATCTTCGGCGTTGGCGGCACCGGTTTCGCTCGAATTGTGAACCATGCCGTTGAAGTTGTAATTCAACGCGACGGGCGTCTGCGCAGCGCGCCCGATCGATGCTGAAAGAACCACGATGCCCGTCACGAATGCCGTCGTCCGAAATTGAAGCTTCATGGCTCTCAGCCTCCAGGGGTGAATTGAGTCTCGGTGCGCGTGTACTGCCTGCAAACCCGTGTTCACGGCGGCTCGCCGCGCCGCACGGGCATCCCCCGACCTGCATTGTGCCCCAGACGGCCTCCGAAATTCAAACGCAGGGCGCTTGAAAATGCCAAATTTCCGCATCAGATCATGTCGGATACAATTCAGTGATGAGCACACTGCCGGACCCGCTTCTGACGCGCCCTGCCGCCCATACCTATGCGCGGGCTGGCGAGACCGCGACGCCGACCGATCCCTTCGATCGCCAGATCGTCGGCCTGTTTCGCGGGTTTATTTATCTAATGGTCTTGGTTCCGTGCGCGGCTGCGATGATCGTCGTCGCGGGCATGATGCTGCGGAATCGGTGAACACGCCGGCAAGTCAGCCAGGCTCCGGAAGCCCGCGGCAACGCGTCCGGCCCGGCGACCAAGCCCCACACAGCGGACACGCAAACTCAAACTTCACGTGCATGTCGTCTTCGACCAGCAGGGTTAGTTCCAGATTCCGCAAATCGACGGGTTGTGGACCACCCGGTCCGAAGTGCATCGCGGTGGGTTCGCGATCGGTGCGAATGCCGACCGCGAATTCGACGTGCTCGTCGCACGCCGCGCAAGTTCCCTGGAAGTCGCCGGCAAATCGGGGCATGGCGTTGTCCGTCTGCGGAATAAGCCGCGGGCACGTGTCATGAATCAGGCGGCGGTGTGCGCCGACGCGTCGTTAATATGACGCGTCGCCGGCAGTCGTGCAAACGCCAATCGCATGACGAGATGCAGGCCGCGAACTCTCAAACGGCAACGGCCCGGGACGCTTGTGTGCATTCCCGGGCCGTTTTGTTTTCCAAGTTACTTGCGGATTCGTCACTCCTCAGGCGGTCGATTCCGCTGAATCACCGACCCCAGGTCGAACCGCGGTGGCCCGGGCCGCGCCCGTGACCGTCGTGGCCGATGAATCGGATCGAGGTGTCCTCGGTCTCGAGCACCCGGCCGGTGCCGCACTGAACCACCGAGGCAATCACCCTCATGTGACCGGCGTGCTGGCTGAATCCGCGACCGGCGGGGATCGTGACGGTTCCGCGGAAGTTGATCTCATCGCGGCCTCGGGCCACGCCCCGGTTCAGCGGAACGACAATCGTCTGAACCGTGCGACCGCGATCCACCACCCGCAACTGCAGTTCGAATGACTGGCCACGGCGAACGTCTTCGGCCGACACGCGGTAGCTGACCTGGACGCCCGGGGCGAAACCCCGCGGGGTGTAGGTGGCCTCCAGCGAGCGGATGTCCACGTCGACCCGCTGACCGATCGGGCGGATCGGGCCGCGGCCGTAATCGGCCGAAACCGTACCTGCAGAGATCAGCGAGAGGGCCAGGGCGACTGTGAGACGTGCGGCGTTCTTCGTGAAGCGAGTCATGGCAACCATCCTTTCTGACCGCCGAACCATTCAGCGGCATGGTGGATAAGACCCCCGGTCCGCAGAGGGGTTGGCGGAATGAAGGAGTTTTTAAGTCGCGGCGGAATCGATAGTTGTGGCATCGCGGGGTTTCGGACGTGGCTCGCCGATCGTGGCTGCGAGCACACCCAGCAAGATGAGGACGGCGCCGACCGCCTGGACCGGCGTGATGCGTTCGCCGTGAACCAGAAAGGCCAGAAGGCTGGCGCCGATGGGCTCGCCGAGGATGAAAATGGCGACGGTTGTCGCGCTGACGTAGCGGAGGCACCAGTTGATCGCACCGTGGCCGATGAGTTGCGGGACGATCGCGAGTAACAGTACATAGACGTAGGTCGATGTGCGATATGCGGTGACATCGGGTTGCCCCGGCAGTGCGGCCAGAGCCGGGACGATCGCGGCGATGGCGTAAACGGGCAGGATGTACGAGAGCAGATCGATCTCGCCTCGGACCTTGCGGCCGACGAGGTAGTAGCTTGACGCCATGATCGCGCCGAGCAGGGCGAGGAAATCGCCATAAAGGTGATCGCCGTTGCCGGCCGCGGCGCCGCGATCGGCGAGCGCGATGATGCCGCCACCGATCGATGCGAGGCCGATGCCGATGACGAGCGCGCGGCGGATCGGCTCCTTGAACAGAAAATAGGAGGCGATGCCGACAAAGATCGGATTGGTCGTCGCGATGACGACGGAACTCATGACCGAGGTGTGCTTGAGGGAACTGATCCAGAAGAAAAAGTGCGCCCCGAGCAGCAGCCCCGCGAGAATCACGTGCGGCCAGAGGCCGGCACGAATGTGAACCACGCGCCGGCCGCGCACGGCGAGCATGATGACGAGCAGGATGGCCGCCGCGATGCCAAGCCGCGCCGCCGCGATGACGCCGGGCGGCGCGTCGTCGCAGAGTTTGATCAGGACGGCGGCGGTCGAAATCGACGCAATACCGACAAATGCCACGGGCGGAAGCATGGGATGACGCGCCATGGGGTGGCATGCTAACGCAAAGAGCCGATCGCGCGGCTGGGGTGTGTACGTCGCCTGGCATGTCCCAAGGCCCACGCGCCGGCCGGTCTCAATTTGGCCTGGCAATCGGGGCCTTGAGGCGGGCGTCGCCCTGCCTGACTTGTTGTGCAAGCGTCCAGCGGGCGGTTATAGTCCCCTGTCATGAATGCGGAACCGTTGACGGATGTCGCGCCGAACTGGGCCGAAATCACCATCGAGCCGCATTGTCCGTTGTGCGAATACATGCTTCGCGGGCTGAGCTTGCCGAGGTGTCCGGAGTGCGGATACCGATTCGACTGGAGCGAGGTGCTCAGCGTCGCGAATCGCGACCACCCCTATCTCTTCGAGCATCACCCCGATCGCAATGTGTGGTCTTACTTCAAAACAGTCGTCGGCGCAATGCGGCCCCGTCGATTCTGGTCGCTGCTGCATCCCGCCCAGTACGGTTCAACCCGTCGCCTGCTGATCTTTCATGTCGTCGGACTGATTGCGCTTGCCACCATCGTGGTGAGCACGCCGGCCACCTTCATCATGATCGCCGTCGCGATCGAGCCTTACACCCCTGCCTATCGCCACTACTACGCGCATCAGCCGCCGTACTGGACACAAGTTGGGAATCATCTATCCGACGTCTATTTCGATTGGCGTGCCCAACGTACTTTTCTTACCGGATCCTTCATCATCGGATTCTGGCCCTTGTCCACACTTCTGGCGCTTCAGATCTTTCAGGTCTCGATGCGCAAGGCAAAAGTGAAAGCCGTGCATGTCATCCGATGCGTCGTCTATTCGCTCGATCACTGGCTGACTGCCGTGATGTGGATCGCGGTTCTCTCAACCGCATTCGTTATTGGCATGATCGATCAATTCAGTCCGACGTACTACCCTTTGCCTGACCCGGATGAGGTGGCGCTCGCGTGCGCGGCCGGTTTGATCCTTATGTACACCTATCGACTCGGCGTCGCGTATCGTCGATACCTGCGCTTCGATCATGCCATGGCCGTCGCCATATCCGCGCAGCTCATCACGTTGTTGTCCATGGCGATCGTGCTGGTCTTCATACTCACCCTCTAATCTTCATTCCCCGCATTATCGGCGGCATGCCGCTTATCGGATGTTTCACATCGTCTCACCCATTTCCCGCTGGACTTCCGGCCCGCGGCGCACAACAATCCAGCCAATTCGGGGGCGCGTCCGGGCAGGCATCCGGGCCGAACGTGAGCCATTTACAAATTGACATCCGACATGATCCGCAAGAAGGATTTCAAGACGGTGGCCGCGCAGCTGCGCGACCATCTCGCGCCGCGCTTCGACGATGTCGACGTGCAAATCGGCGAGGACATTCACTACAAGGGCGTCAACGTCGTCATCACGACCCGTGTCTTTGACGGCCTGCTACCCGAGCAGCGGTATCACCACGTCGTGCGCAGCCTGCCGCCCGAGTTTTACGAGAAGCACCTGCGCGGCGGCGTGGTCTGGTTCGAACTGGCGCCCAAACAGGCCCCGCTCGACTACATGAAGATGCCGCGCAGCGAAGACGTCGCGAAAAAGGCCGACCGCATCGAGCAGCGCCTCACTGCCATCGGCTTCAACGATCGCTTCGCCGCGGCCACCGCCGGCCGGGCGGACACCCTGTCGCGCGACGATTTTGTCGTGGGCAAGCGGCTGCTGGCTGAACTCGGGCTAAGCAAGGCCGAGATTCAGGAGGCCGCGCTGTTTTTCATCCTGCGCGGGTCGTTCTGCGACGCCGATTTGCACAGCGAAACGGTGCCGGCGGCACACGCCGTCGAGGACGATGACGATTGACCGCGTCCGCCAAATCCAAGGGCATCGCCGACCGGCTGATCCGTGCGTCGCGCGATCTCTGTGACGCCGTGGGCGGGATGCGCTTCGGCTCGCCCGTCGCCCATGTCTACAACCCGCTGGAGTATGCCCGCCCGCTGCACGAGGCCTATCTGCAGCGCTTCGGCCATCGCACCGGCCGCGCCCTGCTGCTGGGGATGAACCCCGGGCCGTGGGGCATGGCCCAGACCGGTGTGCCCTTCGGCGAGGTCGCGGCGGTGCGAGACTGGATGGGCCTGAAGGGCGACGTGCGGCAACCGCGCGAGATGCACCCGAAGCGGCCCATTCAGGGGTTGGCGTGCGCGCGGAGCGAAGTCAGTGGGCGGCGTTTGTGGGGCTGGGCCGAAGCGCAGTTCGGATCGGCCGACGCATTCTTCAAGACGCACTTCGTGCTCAACTACTGCCCGCTCATGTTCATGCTGGAGACCGGCGCGAACCTCACGCCGGACAAACTGATTGCATCTCAGCGTGAGCCGTTGATCGCCGCATGCGACGAATCGCTGCGCCGCGTCTGCGAACTGCTTAATCCACGCGTGGTGATCGGTATCGGCGGATTCGCGGCCCGGCGTGCGGAGACTGTGTTGTCGGGCGCGGGTATTCCGATCGGCCAAGTCCTGCATCCCAGCCCGGCCAGCCCCGCGGCCAATCGCGGCTGGGCCGAGGCGATGACGCGGGACATGGCGCAATGGACATCCGCGGAATCTCGGACCCACGCCCGGCCGGTCTCCCGATAATTCAACTCACGTTTATCGCTGAGTCACCTAATTCATATTCACGAATTTGCCCATTGAACCGGCCCCCCGCGTATCCGATGTTTGATCGGGGGATTCCACTTGGCCGACTTGATATCAGCACTGGGGGGAGCATCCGGCGCGTCCGGGCTGTTTGCAAATCTGGCGGCGGCCACCGCGCCGATCAACGGCGCCAACAGTGGCTTCGGAAGCGACTTTGTCGTGAACATCCTCAGCGCATCGTATTCATCCAACAGCGACACCTACGCCAGCCTCGGCAAGGCCCTGCCCTCCGCGAACTCGCCCGAAGGCAAGGCCCGTGCCGCGAAGTTGAAAGAGGCGACCGACCTGCTGGCGAACGGCGACTCGGCCGGGGCGCGCGGAATCGCCGAGGTGCTGGTTGCCGAGAATCGCAGCGACTCCATCGCCATCTACGTCCTCGGGCGCACGCACCTGGCGGATGGCAACTATCGACAAGCGATCAAGGAGTTCGAACGCGCGGCCGCCGGCGCGCCGGAGAACAAGGACATCGCCGCCGATTTGAAGGCGGCGCGCACGCTCGAGCGCGGACTCGACAAGGCGACCGACGAGGCACGGCGGCTCTTGAAGAATCAATCCACGGCGTCAGACGGCCTGCGGCTGGCGACGTATGTCTTTCAGGTGCGGCCCGAGGCGGTCGAATTGCGCGTGTCGGTCGCGAACTACTACGAGTCGCGCGGCAGGCTGGATGGCGCCGGCGCGGCGTTCATCGATGCGATCGATCATACGCCCGAGGAGCGGCTCAGTGCGTTGGTGTCGCGGTTGAAGACATTTGCCAATGATCATTCGGAGGATCCGGCGGCCTACGACCTGCTGGCCCGCGCCCACGCCCGCGCCGGCGAATTGGCGGAAGCGGAAAAGGCATTCAACACCGCGCTTCGCCTATCGGAAAACGACACGCTGTTTCAGAACGGGTTGAAGAAGGACTTCGCCAAGGTCTATACCCGATTTGGCGATGAGGCCCGGACCCGCGGCGATGAGACCGCCGCTCGGAAGTACTACGGACGCGCGGTCGAACTCGATACGAACGACGAGACCCGCGGGAAAGTAGCAAGCCTCGAATTTCAGGCGGGTCAGCGCGCCCTTGCCGCCGGGCAGAGTGTGCTGGCCATGCAGTACTTCACAAAGTCTTCGGCCTACCTGCCGTATGAAGGCGCCGACGATTTGAAGGAAAGCCTGGGCAAGGCCTTCGACAAACTGGCTGACAAGTTCGCCGCCGCCGGCGATCTCAAACGCGTCATCGGTGCGAGAAACGGTGCATTCCTGCTCGACACGAAGAACGACGTGCGCCGGCGTCACCTCGCTGATGCCAACGACGTATACGGCTTGCTGCTGCATGAGCAGGGCAACTACCATCAGGCCTCCCGCTACTTCCGTGATGCGCTCAAGCTCTATCCCGGCGATGAGAAATACACCGCCCATCTGGCCGCTTCGCAGTCTCAACTCTGATGTCCGATCGACCGTCCATTGGCGCGTTCCAACGACGGCCGGCCGCTTCATTTGCCAGTTGCGCTTCCCGCGTCTCTAATGCAACGAACGCGGGTAAAGCGGAGATCGGCGCGGCATGATCGGCGATGCGAGGCCTTATACATTTGATCGCGTGGTGCGCATCGGCCTGACCGTGCTGGTGCTGTGGTGCATCTTCAGCCTCGTTCGGTATCTGGCCGACGTGTTGATTCCGTTCGCCATCGCCGTGGTGCTGGCGTACTTTCTCAATCCGCTGGTCAACATCTTCGAAGAACGCCTCAAGCGGCGCTGGGCCGCCGTTGCGTTCACGCTCGGGGGTTTTGTCGTCATCGCGCTGGCGTTTGCGGTTCTGATGATTCCGCTTGCATACAGCCAGGTGTCGCGATTTGGCGTGATCCTGGATCGACTTCACGAAGACATGGTTCCGGCGGCGGTCAATTCGCAGACCCAGCCCGCGCTCGTGCCCAGCGTGACCAGTGCTCCCACGTCCGCGCCAGTCCGTACGGCGCTGGGCTTCTCCGAACTGACGGAAGCCTGGAATGAATACCTGCGCGACGCGGGCACGCTAAGCCGGGCGACGCGATTCGCCCGCTTCCGCCAGCGGCTCGCCGGCACTTACGTGGGCGACAGCCTGAACGACACGCTTGTCTATCTGCGCTCCGCGGATTTTCGCTCACAGGTCGCGGCCGCCCTGGCCGAGCAGCTCTATGCCGGTGGCAGGTCGGTGGCCACTTTTGTTGGTCATTTCGCGCTAGGGCTGATCGCGGCCGTCCTGGTCGTGATCTATCTGTTTTTCCTGCTGCTCGACTTTCCGAGTTTCCTGGCGACGTGGCAGTCGTTTCTGCCGGGCGACTACCGCCGACCCATCGTCGAGTTCCTGCGTGAATTCGAGGTGGCCCTGCGCCGCTATTTTCGGGGGCAGTTCGTGGTCGCGGCGCTGACGGGCGTCTTGTTCGCCATCGGCTTCACGATCATCGGGTTGCCCATGGCGCTGCCGATGGCGATTTTCATCGCGGTGTTGAACATGGTGCCCTATCTGCAGGGCATCTCGCTGATTCCGGCGATCATGCTGGCGATCGTTCGTTCAATCGAGGCCGAAAGTTCCATCGCACTATCGGTTGTGATGGTGCTGGTCGTGTATGGCATCGTGCAAGTGATGCAGGACATGGTCATCACGCCGCGCGTGATGGGCAAGGTGACCGGGCTTCGGCCGGTTGCGATTCTGCTCGGCGTCTTCATCTGGGGACGCCTGCTGGGCTTCCTGGGGCTGATCCTCGCGATCCCGTTGACGTGTCTGTTTATTGTCTATTACCGCCGGCTCGTGCTTCAGCGCACCAGCACGGAGTTTGCGATGCCCGGAGGTCCGCCGACATGAGCGATTCACGGGAAAGACCGCCGCGCGTGCAGGTGCAGGCGCTGGCAGAGGAGTTGGGCATCGAGGTGCGCGAGCTTATCGCGGCGGCACGCGAATTGCGCATCGATGCGCAGAATCGCATCACCAAGTTGCACATCAACGACGCCAATCGCCTGCGCGCTCATTTCGCGCCGAAACCGGCAGATGGCGTTGACAATGAGCAATTGGATGACGAATAGCGACCGATCGGAGCCGGCCTGTCCTCAGGCCGGTTGAATGCGCGCAGTCGTCCCACTCATGCCTCAGTCTCAACTCGAGTCGATCTGAATTCACGCAGTGCGCGCGGGTTCTCCGGGCTGAGGACAGCCCGGCTCGGATCGTTCACGCCGTTAGATCGAGATGGGAATCGCCTGTTGTATCGTGTGAATCCGTTGCCGCCTCGTCAGCGGCTTCGTCGTGATCCCACCGGCCATCGCGGCCGGAGGCGCCGGTGCCCTCGGAATCGACATTCACCGAGCCGTCCTGGTCGGCGCCTTCGACTTCGAGAATGACGTCCTTGCCGGTCAGATCGCGCGAGGCATCGGCGGCGTCATTCTTTGCGGCATCGTCCACCCGCGCCTGGTGCCGCTGTGCGGCCGGCGCGCCGGCGATGCTGCTGATGATGCCCGATCCGATGACTGACATGATTGAACTAGGCTCCCAACGAAGTAAACAATTGGGTGCCACTGCTCTGTGAGCAGTGCGAGCGCGAGTGGATGCACCTGGTCGACACACTGCTCACAGAGCAGTGGCACACTCGATCGAGCACAGATCCACGAAACGCGCTAAGTCCGGAACTCCTTGTCGCGCTGGCGAAGTTGGAATCGCAGTCGCTCGACGATGGCCGAGTGCATCTGGCTCACCCGGCTCTCAGAGAGATCGAGCGTTACGCCGATCTCTTTCATGGTCATCTCTTCATAATAGTACAATACGAGGATCAACCGCTCGGTGGGCGTCAGGCCCTCTTGAATGAGCTTCTTGATGTCGGCCTTCTGCACTTCCTGCGCGGGGTTCAGCGTCTTCTCATCGCGCAGGATGTCCACCTCGCTCACTTCGCGGGAGGCGTCGGTCCCGTATTTATTGCGCGACAGCGACATCATGGAGACTGCGAGCGAATCCCGCGACATGCGGTCGAATTCCTCGGCATTGACGCCGATCCGCGAGGCCACTTCCTGCTGGCTCGGCAGACGGCCCAATTCGATCTGCAGCGTCTTGGTTGCGCCTTGAATCTTCTGTGACCGGTTGCGGACGAGCCGCGGAACCCAGTCCATGGAGCGCAGTTCGTCGAGGATGGCCCCGCGAATGCGCGGCGAGCAGTAGGTCTCGAACTTGACCCCGCGCTCGATGTCGAATGCGTCGATCGCGTCGATCAGGCCAAACATGCCGGCGGAGATCAAGTCATCGACGTCGACCTCGGTCGGCAGTTTGGTGCGGATGCGTTCGGCGTTGAACCGCACGATGTGCAGATACTGCTCCATCAGGAGGTTCCGCAGCGCCTGGGTCGGCTCGCGCTTGTATTCGAGCCATGCGGCCTTGACGTCCACCGGCGGCGCGGGGACGGGCACCGGTGTCACCGCGGCCGGAGCCGCTGCCTTTCGCCGTTCGGGTTTCAGGGTCTTGGGCATATTTTACTCTTGCCTTTTTTGTGTCACGCCGCGGGCTGTTCCGCCCCAGCACCGGTTTCGGACAATCCTTCAGGGGCGGGAGGCGGGTTGTCGGCCACCACGATCATGCCGGCCCATCCGAGCAGCGCGCCGAGCGCGACGCCGCCGAAGAGACCCACGAGCGCGCGACTCATGACCACTTCAATCGGGTTGCCCGCCAGCAGTCCGCGCAGCACCATCGCGCTGAACAGCAGGAGTCCGCAACAGGAGCCGAGAATTCTGGCCACGCTTCACCACCCGGACGCATTCGGCCACGACTTTTCGGGCCTGGTCCAAGAGTGACAATCGACCGGGAATGAACGGGGGTTCAGTCAAAAAGTGCGGCCAGGCGGCGAAAAAAACCGCTTTGGCGCGAGGCTGGCGCGACAGGCTCAATCAGCCCGCGTGCCAATGTTGAAATGCTGCGCGCCGCGGGGCAGCGCGGATATCGGGCGATGAGCGGCTCGCGCCGGCGCACCGATTCGCGCACGCAATCGTCGTGCGGAATCTGACAGGCGACACTCACCGTCAGATTGAGAAAACGCCTGGCGACGTCGACGATTCGGCGGCCGGCCGAATCCGCTTCCTCGGGCGTGCGGGCCTGATTCATGATGACGTCGATCCGCGGCCGGTGCGCCGATCGGGCAAAGGCCTTGATGAGCGCGTAGGCATCGGTCAGCGCAGTCGGCTCTGGCGTGGTGACGAGCAGCAATTCGCCCGCGGCCTGGGCAAAGGCGAGCACGTTTTGCGAAATGCCCGCGCCGCAGTCGATGACCACGAAATCGCATGAGGATTCCAGCGATGCGAGCGAATTGACGAGTTCGTAGCGCTCAAAATCAGAGAGATCGGCCGCATGCGTCAGGCCGCTGGCCCCCACGATGACGCGAAGACCCTCCTCAATTGATACGCAGGCAGCGTCGAGGCTGCATGCGCCGCGCAGCACATGCGACAGATCGCGCGGCGCGGACAGGTTGATGGCCACATCGACGTTGGCCGTGCCGAGATCGGCATCGAACAACACCACGCGCTGCCCCAGGCGCGCCAGGGCCATCGATAGATTGATCGCGACTTGCGTCTTTCCCACGCCGCCCTTGCCGCTGGCCACGGCCAGCACGCGTGTCGTCGATGGCGCGGCGGGCGCGCGACCCAACGGAGCGTTCGCCGACGCCAGCCCCATGTAGCGGCGGAGTTCGGTTGCCTGATCCCGTGGCATCACGCTCAACGTACCGCCCTCCCCGCCGACTGCAACGCAGCCGCTTGCGCCGCGGGCACGACCGGTGCGGCGGCGACGCGCGGAAGCCCCTGCAAAATCAACTCCGCGACTCGCGCCGCCGAGCCGGACTCAATGTCGTCGGGCACGGCCTGACCGCTGGTCAGATACGAGAGTTTGAGCTTGACGGTGTGCAGCACGTTGAGCATGACGCCGAGTCCGACCGCTTCGTCCAGTTTCGTGAAGACCAGGTGCCCCGCCCCCACCGGCGTGAACCGCTCCACGGCCTGCCGCATGGTTTCCTCGCGGCCCGTCGTCGACAATACGAGGTGGACCTGATCGGGTTCGGCGGCGTCGAGCATTTTCTTCAACTCGCCGATCCGCTCGTCGTCGCGCTGACTGCGACCGGCCGTGTCGATCAGGATGAGATCGCGATCGGACATTCTGGCGACGGCCGTCTTCATTTCCATCGGCGTCATGACCGAGATGAGCGGCACGTCGAGAATCTGTGCATAGGTGCGCAGTTGCTCAACCGCGCCGATGCGATAGGTGTCCATCGTGATGAGGCCGACCCGCCGGCGCTCGCGCAGTTTCATGACGGCGGCCAGCTTTGCTACGGTTGTCGTCTTACCGACGCCGGTCGGGCCAACCAGCGCGACCACGGTCGGCTTGGCGCCGGTCGTGAGCTTGATCGGGGCGACCGGCGGCAGCATTTCACTCAGACAGGCGCGGAGTTCGCTTCGAATGCGCTCGTCGCCGGATCGCAGCCCGCCGCCGGACAGATTGAGTTTCTTTGAGATGCGTTCGAGCATCTGGCGTGCCAGTTCCGCCGAGACGTCCTGGCTGATGAGACCCGTGTAGTAATCGATCAGTTCCGCCGGTAGTTGCGGGGTTTGCCCGGCGCGGGTCTCGCGCAGGATCTGCCCCACCATCGTGCGGATTTCCTCGACTTCGGCGCGAATCGTCGAAGCGGCCGGTTCCGACGCGCTCCGCCCCGACGGCGGCTCCATGCGCAGCGTCGCGGCATCCACCTGGGCCCGCGCCGTCTGCAAGACACCCGCCACGGCCGATCGCGGCTTTGGCGCCGGCGTCACATGGGCGTCGCGCGTGGCCACGATCTCGATCTGCGACTTCGCGCCGACCCCCAGCACGCCGCCCGACTGAATCGTGCGCGTGTGCAGGATGACTGCGTCTTTTCCGAGGTCCGCCTTGACGCGCGCGAGCGCTTCAGACATGGACCGTGCTCGATACGTTTTCGGCTCCATCCTTTTCCTTTACAGCCGCCATGCCATGCGTCCGGACTTCAATGCCGCGGACGATTTCGTTGTAACCCAGCACCGCCGCCTTGGGCAGCGCCGACTCGATGGTTCGTCTGATCCACTGCCGCACCTGCGGCGAGGTGAGTATGACCGGTTGCGCGCCGCCGGATCGCGCCGCGGCTGCGTCCAATTCGTTGCGAATCGCCGCGACGATGCGATTGACCGTGCCCGGCGGAAGCGTGAGAAACGATCCGCGGTCGCTGCGTTCGACATGCGAACTGACCAGGTCTTCCAGCGCCGGATCGACGGTGATGCCGTGAATCGTCTGCCTGGCGTCGCGATATTGCTCGCAGATCGTGCGGGCCAGACCGTTGCGGACATACTCGGCGAGAATCTCCGGGTCCTTGGTGCGGCCGGCCCAGTCGCCGATGGTTTCGAGGATCGATTCGAGATCGCGGATCGGCACGCGCTCGCGGAGCAGCGTCTGCAGCACGGTTTGAATGTCGCCGACCTTCATCACGTCGGGAACAATCTCCTCGACGATCTTCGGGCTGCGCTCCTTCAGGTGATCGAGCAGACGGCCGACGTCCTGGCGGGTCAGCAATTCGGCGGCGTGGGTCTTGATTAACTCGGTCAGGTGCGTCGCCAAAACCATCGTCGTCTCGACGACCGTGTAATTGCGATGCTCGGCGGTTGATTTCTGCTCCTCGCTGACCCACACCGCGGGCAGTCCGAAGGCCGGCTCGCGGGTGTCGATGCCGTGGATCGGCTCGTTGACCGCGCCCGAGTCGATCGCGAGGTAATGGCCGGGCAGGAGTTCGCCGGTGGCGATCGGAGCGCCGCGCAGTTTCAAACAGTACTTGTTCGGCTCGAGTTGCACGTTGTCGCGAATGCGAATCGGTGGAACGATGATGCCGAGTTCGCCGGCCATCTGCCGGCGGATGTTGGAGATGCGATCCAGCAGATCGCCCCCCTGCTTCTTGTCGACCAGCTTGACCAGCCCGTAGCCGACGTCGAGTTCGAGCGTATCCACGGCCAGGGCCGACTCGATCTTCTCCGGTGGCTTGGGCGCCGCCGCCTTGACCCGACCGGCCTCGGCCAACTCGTGCTTCTTCGTGCCCATCAGAATGTACGCCAGGCCGCCAATGCCGATGGCCATTGTGAGAAGCGGCACCTTGGGCAATGGCGTGAACATCAGGATGCACAAGAATGCGCATGCAAGCATCATGGCGATTGGCCGACTCGTCAGTTGCCCGAGCAGTTCTTCGCCCATGTTCTGCTTGGCGTTGGATCGTGTGACGATCATGCCTGCCGCGATGGAGACGAGGAATGCGGGAATCTGGCTGACCAGACCGTCGCCGATGGTCAGCCGCGTGAAGACCGAGAGGCACTGCATGATCGGCAGGTCCTTTTCGACCATGCCGACATAGATGCCGCCGAGGATATTGACGAACGCAATGATGATGCCGGCGATGGCGTCACCGCGGACGAACTTACTTGCACCGTCCATGGCTCCGTAGAAGTCGGCCTCGCGCATGATGGCTTCGCGGCGGCGGCGGGCCTCGGCCTCGTCGATGTTGCCGGCGGACAGGTCGGCGTCGATGGCCATCTGCTTGCCGGGCATGGCATCGAGCGTGAAACGCGCGGCAACTTCGGCGATGCGCGTCGCGCCCTTGGTGATGACGACAAATTGAATGACCGTGATGATGGTGAAGATGATGATGCCGACGGCGAGCGAGCCGGCGGCGACGAACTCGCTCATCTCCTGAATGACGTATCCGGCGGCGCTGGTGGTGCCGTCGGCGTTGACGAGAATGAGCCGCGTCGACGCGGTGTTCAGCACAAGCCGAAAAATCGTCAGCGACAAGAGCAGCGACGGGAACGACGAAAACTCCAGCGGACCGTTCATGTACATGACGGTCAAAAGCACGAGCGCGCTCAGGGTGATGTTGGCAATCAGCAGGGCATCCAAAACGCTCGTCGGCAACGGGATCAGGATGACCAGCACCATGGCCAGCGCGAGGATGGGGTAGATCAGCCCGCGCTTTTCATTCGCGACGGCCGCCCATCTCAGGATTGGATTTGTTGGCTGTGCCATTCGTTGTCCGTTGCGGTCACACGACCGCTGCATGGTGAGGTGACAAGGTGTCGAAGTGTCGAGGTGTCAAGGGATTCAGTCTTGACACCTCGACACCTTGATACCTCGACACCTCACCCGCACCGTCCTACGCCGCCGTGCCGCGCTTCATTTTCTGTGCCTTGCCCGAAATCTCGTACACGTACGCCAGAATCTCCGCGATCGCCTTGTAAAACTGCTCCGGAATTTCCTCGCCGACTTCAACCTGCTTGTACAGCGCCTGCGCAAGCGGCTTGCGCTCGATGATTGGAATGCGGTGCAGCGCCGCGATCTCGCGGATCTTCATGGCGATGTAATCCTGCCCCTTGGCCAGCACCCGCGGCGCGCCCATCGATTCGGCGTCGTAGCCGATGGCGACCGCGAAGTGCGTCGGATTGGTCACCACGACGTCGGCCTTGGGCACGGTCGAGCGAATCTTCTGCAGCGTGGCGGCCAGTTGCATTCGGCGCCGCCGCTGCTTGATGATCGGATCGCCCTCCATGCGCCGCATTTCTTCTTTCACGTCCTGCTTGGTCATCCGCAGATCGCGCACGTGCCGCCATTTCTGCCAGATGTAATCAATCATGGCGATCAACAGCATCGCCAGTGCCATGCGGATGCCGACGTCAAACAGCAGGGTCGCAATCATCACCAGCAGTTCGCCGTCTTCCATGTCGAAGGCCGCCATGATCTGACCGCCGCGACCGTGAATCGCCGAATAGGCCACGCCGCCGATGACGAACAGCTTGACCAGATTGATGGCCAGTTGCACGACCGAGCGCGAACTGAAGAGCCGCCCGAAGCCGTTCATCGGGTTGAGTTTGTTCAACTTCGGCGTGAGCGGGTCCCAGGTGAACAGCCAGCCGACCTGCATCAGATTGGCGATCAGCGCGACGACGACCAGGCCGATCAGGATCGGACCGACCGACGTGAGCACCGTCATCAAAATCGACACCATGACGGACACGAGATCGATGTGTCCCACGGCCTGCGGATCGCGCTCGCCGAGGTTTTCGCGCAGGAAGGAAATCAGCGACGAGACCAGCCCTGGGCCGAACCAACGCAGACAGAGCAGGCCGCCGAGCAGACCCAGCGCTGCGTTGAGATCGGCGCTCCGCGCGATCTGGCCATGCTGCCGCGCCTCGGAGAGCCGGCGCGGCGTCGGGGCTTCTGTCCGTTCGGCATCATCAGCCGCCATGGACTGCCCCCTTTCCCAATGCCGTCAGCATCTCGCCGACCCGCGCGAATCCGTCGCGAATCGCCGCGACCATCAATTCGTCAGATGCCGAAATCGACACGGCGACCACGAACATCGCCAGTGCGATCTTGAATGAGAACCCGATGTTCATCAGGTTGAACTGCGGCATGGTTCGCGAAAGCACGCCGAGGGCCAGCAAGGCCAGCAGCAGCGCGACGATCGTCGGACCGGCCAGCCGCAGGGCTGTTTCGAACAGGCACTGCAGCAGCGCCGAGATGTGCCCCGGCAGCGACTCATTGGCCCACGCGGTCATCGGCGGAACCTGTCTGAAACTGTCAAGCACGGTCTTGATCAGCACGAGGTGACCGCCGATCGCGAGGAACAGCATGAGGGCCGCGAAGAACCAGAGTTGATCGAGCACCGACGTCTCGGAATCGAACACCGGGTTGACCACTTCGCCGAAGGTCAGACCGGCCTGGTGGCTGACCATGCTGCCGGCCAGCGACGCGGCGAAGAATACGAGGCCGACGCCGAGGCCGATGATCTCGCCGATCATCAATTCGCCGATGCAGCCGACCGCCGCCTGACTCAGTGAGAGCCGGCCCGGCAGCGTGTTCATGACCACGGGGTAGGCCAGCAGCGCCAATGCAAACGCGAGGGCCGCCTTGAACTGCGTCGGGATCTGGCTGCTAGAGAACAGCGGCGCGGAGATCATGATGCCTGATGTCCGTGCGAGGACCAGAGCGAAACTCGGCAGCAGCATTTCGATCTGGAGCAGTTCCATGGTGCGTGGCGGCCCGATCTCAAGGCAATAGGCGTTGCGGATCTCAAATCTGAAATCTCAGATTCCAAGGAGCCATTTACATCTGCCCCCAAACTTCCTGGGTGTATTCCATCATGCGCATGGTGAGCCATGGGATCATCAATGCCGCGGCGACGCCCATCGCGACGATTTTGGGCACGAACGTGAGCGTCTGCTCCTGCAACTGCGTGACCGCCTGAAACACGCTGATGGCGAGTCCGACAACCATGCCGATCACCATGATCGGCCCCGCGAGAATGAGGGCGATCAACAGGGCGTTGTGGCTCAGATCAATCGCTGCTCCGGGATCCATGACGACTCCACGCAACTTGTTCTTACATCGTGTGCCACTGCTTCAAGCAGTCGTGACGGCGAGCAGGCATCCACTCACATTCACACTGCTTAGAGCAGTGGCACACCCATCCTCATGCCGTCCGCCACAGAGGGCGGACGCTACGTCGCGAAACTGTGCAGTACGGACCCGATCACCAATCCCCAGCCATCCGCCAGCACAAACAACATCACCTTGAACGGCAGCGAGATCAGCACCGGCGGCAGCATCATCATGCCCATGCTGATGAGGATTGCCGAAATCACCATGTCGATGACCAGAAACGGCAGATAAAGCCGGAAGCCCATGACGAACGACGTTTCCAGTTCGCTGAGCAGGAAGGCCGGCACGAGTTCGATTAGACCGACATCGCCGCGCCGCAGGACCTCGCCCTCGGGAATGGGACCGCGCGAATACTCATAGAATAAATAGACGTTTTCCTCGTTCTCGGCCGCCTCGATCTGCTTGAACATGAAATCCCTCAGCGGCGCGACCGACTTGTCGAATGCCTCGGTCTGGCTGAGTTTGCCGTCGAGATAGGGATCGATGCCGGCCAGTTTCATCCGCTGCCACGTCGGGGCCATCGTGATCAGCGTGAGGATCAGCGAGATGCCCACGAGCACCTGACCGGGCGGCAGTTGCTGGGTGCCCATTGCCTGGCGCAGCAGCGACAGCACGATCATGATGCGCGTGAAGCTCGTCATCATGATCAGGATGGAAGGCGCCAGCGCCAGGATCGTGAGCAGCACGAAGATGCGCATGGTCGACGTGACGCCCTCGCCATCGCGCGCGGGCGGTGCGTATTGCGTCAGATCAGGGATTCCGAATGGGTTGTCGATGGCGGGAGCGGGTGCGGTCGCGATCTGGGCGCGCGCCGGCGGTGCGACCGACAGCAGCAGCCCCGCGGCCAACACCATCCGTCCGATATGCCGTCCAACAAGTTGTCGTGCTCCGCACAACCGCATTGCGCAGCTCCACCGCGCTACCCACCGATTCAATCAAGTAAACCGTCTAGATGTCGATTTCGACGCACCCGGCTGGGTCGCCATGCTCATTTCGCGCACGCGGCTCACCATCTCGCGAATCCGCGCGCCGGCGTCAGCCGTCGCGACCGGCCGCTGCGTCTCGGATTCAATGGCCGCGTCCGGCTCGGGCGATGCCGCGAAGGACGACATAGCCTTGGTGAACGAGCGACCGTGCGCGCGTTCGGCCGCGGCGACCAGCGCCGCTGCGTCATCGGGATCGCGTATTTCCATCACGCTCGAAATGTTCTCCGGCGTCACGCCCAGCAACACCACCGACGGGCCCAGTTTCACCAGGCACAGGCTCTGCTTGCCGGACAGATGTTGCCGAGCCAAGACGCGTATCACCGATTGTGCGCTCGACGCCTGTCGTGCCTGCGGCAGCCAGCGGCGACCGGCCCACGTCAGCACGGCCATCAGGCCAAAAACGATCACGACCGGCTGCACCATGCGGAGCCAGCCGCCGGTCGACGGTGCGGGCGATGCCGCACGAGTTGCAGACGCATTTCGAGAAACTTTCCGCGGGATGATCTCGGACTCGAGCGCCGGCAACGCCGTTGAGGGCGATTGCGACGCATTGTCGAGCGCCATCGCTTCAGCCGGATTCACCGCAGGTGGAGATTCAGCCTGGCTTCGATTCGGCGACGCTGCGAACATGAGCGCGACAACAATCAGCAATGCGGAGTCTTGGCGCTTCATGCCGACGCCTCCGCTTCCTCTCCCGCGAGGATCTCGCTGATGCGCACGCAGAAATTGTCATTCAGGATCAGCACCTCGCCCCGCGCGACGAGGCGATCATTCACCAGCACGTCGACCGGATCGCCCGCCAGTTTGTTCAATTCGACCACCGCCCCGGCGGCAAGACGCAGCACCTCGTCGATGGACATCTCTGCCCGACCCAGTTCGATCTTGACGTTGAGATCGACGTCGTTGAGCAGATCGACGCCGCGCGATTCGTCGCCGATCGAGGCCCGGCGTCCGAAGTCCGGCAGTTCGAGCGGTACCGAACCCGGCGGCGGTGCGGCCATGGATGCCGCTGCCTGGCGCGCGGCATCGAGTTCGCGTTCCTCCTCCAGCGCGGCTGCCATGGCCGCGGCAGTTTCGTCAAAAGGTTGTCCGTTGGCGTCGATTTGCTGGGAGGCCGTTGCTGTTTCGTTTTGCGGCGTCGCGGCGCCGGTGCTTGCATCCACCATGCCCGCCGCGAGGGCCGCATCGGCGTCGATGACCGCGCCGTCGGCGGCGGCTTGGGCGGCAGCAACAGTCTGCGCAGGCGCAGCAGCGGACGCTGGTGCCGGAGCGGGCGCTGCCGCCGCCGGATCGGCCGATGCGGGCTGTTCGGCCGGCGCACCGGATGCAGCGGCCGCCAGCGCGGCGTCTATCTCCGATTGATTCGGGGTCGGTGTGCCACCCGGGGGTGTCGGTGTATCAGACATCCGTCAATACCATCCATGGCCGGCGTCGGCATCCATGCCCGCGGTGAGCCGCGCGCCCTACAAACCGGTGCTGAGCGGCATGCACTCCGGGATCAGCACCTGATCGACCGCCGACTCCATGCCGCACAATTCGTTCAACTCGAACTTCATCTTCCGCCGCAGGGTCTCCAGCCGCGGCTCGGACATCTCGGATTCCGCCGCCTGGCGGATGACGCGTGACACCGTATCGGTCACCGTCCACTTCTTGGCCTCGAAAACCTTCTTCACGTCTTCCAGCTTGTCGAATTTCACCAGGGCAACGATGTGCATCGCGTAGAGCGTCGTGCGCGAGCCGGCCACGTGCGGCACGCGGACATTGGCCACTTCGAGCTCCAGAAACTCCGTTGCCGGCTGGGAGGTCGCGACCATCTGCTCGGCCTCCACCTTGTGCGGATCGCCGCCAAACGACTTCATTGCCAGAAAGATCGCCAGACCCTCGATGACCATCACGCCGCCGAACATGCCGAAAATAAAGACCTTCCCCCTGGGCTTCTTTCCGGTCGGTTCGGCCCCGCCTTCCGTCTTGGCGGCATCCTCGGTTTTGTTCTCGTCGGCCATCGCGCAAATTTCTCACTGAGACCGGCGCGGATTGCGCCCGTTCCTTGCTTATCGGTCGATTCGACGAAATGCTGGACTGGCTAAGCTCGACCATTTGTGAAAGCCGCACACAATTCAATTGAATTCGCACCATTCGGCCGATTTTGCCGACCGTTTCCACCGCGAAACCGGCCGTTTCCGCCGTCCCGCCGGATCTTGCAAATTCTGCCTAATTCCGTGCGAAAGAAAACCACGGGAACGTGCGTACCTCCTGCGACGTCGGTTCGAAATCGACGCGAATTTGAAAGGAGAACGCCATGAACGCCACAACCGCACAACTCAATCGACGCACGCTCAGGACCCTGGCGAACCGCCTCTTGCTCGCACTGACTTTGGGGAACTTCGCAACGTCTAGTCCCGCCCAGGCCGTCAACCACTGGGTGCTGGCGGTGGGGATCAACGAATACTCCAGCGGCGTCAGCTCGCTGGGCGCTTGTGTGAACGACGCCAACGACGTGCTCTCCGCACTCGCGGGCGACAATTCAAGGTGGAATCCGCAAAGGATGTACATGCTGACCGACTACGACGCCACCAAGTACAACATTCGCTCCGGTCTCTACTACCTAGCCAGCGTCGCACAGCCTGGTGATGTCGTTGTCTATTTCCAGTCCAGCCACGGCGGACAGAGTTCACAGGGCTCGAAGGCTACATTCCTGTGCGCGACTGATGGCAACTACCACGACGCCGAGGTCGGGGCCGATCTGGCTGCCTGGTTCAGCGATGACGTCAAGGTTTTTTTCATCGTGGACGCATGCCACTCCGGCGGCTTGATCAAGGACGCCGGCAGCACCAGCCGGGAAGCGCGCGATTGGAAATTTGGCGACAACGCAATGTCCGCGTTCATGCAGGCCAGGGGTATTGCTCCTGAGGCCCGGGCGAAAGCGACCGGCATCAACGTGTCCTTTATGACCGCGGCCGATTACAACGAACTGTCTGCTGAACGAGGACGGAATGGATTCTTTGCCGGTAGCCTGGTCCACGCGATGAAAAATGCGGCGGCCGATCAAAATGGCGACGGCTTGCTGAGCTTCCTGGAAATGCACATGTGGGCCGCCACACGGGCGAGTTTGCTCAACCCCGAACAGAACGCGCAGCTTTCCAATCAGTCGTTGCTCTCCCGAACCACTGTAACCAAACGCGGATCAGGGAACGCAACGATCAGCGAAGGAACCGGTGGCGGAGGAGGAGGCGGTGGTGGCGGGGAAGGCGGAGAAACCTGCGACATCGGGCTCTGCTGCGACATGCGGGGCGGAGCGCCGCTGCTGATGGCAATCGGTTTCGCCGGACTCGTGAGCGACCAGCGCCGACGCCGAATGAAGCAATAAGCTAGAAAACGCGGCATTCCGGCAAGTAGGTATGAATGAGTGAACAGAAATCCCGGAGTGAGCAACGCCGTCGACGAATGGTCGATGGCGTTGCGTTTTCATAAAATTAATGAACTACTAGGTTGCCTCGATCTTGTGGGGAAGCGGTTTGATGGACCGCCGTCCTTGCAGGAAGATCGGGTGCCCCATAGCCAGCGCGCCACGAACAGCATAAAGACTCGACAAACAGTCCTTGATCATTCGCGGAATCGTGGGGGCGAGAATGATCCCCTGTCATCTGAGGCCAGCATATGGGCCGCACGTTCAGTGATCGTTGCATCCGTTAGATCTGCCCGCGGTCAAGCCACTTCGCAATGTTTGGGGGGTCGTAGGACGCCATTCTTGCCAGCAACGGTGATAGCTCCGACTCGACAATCACCATTCCCCGATATTCGGGTCGAAGGAATTTTCGCGCGATCATGTTGTCGATCATGGCGAGCATCGGATCAAAATAGCCCGCCACGTTGAACACGCCGCACGGCTTTCGATGCACGCCCAACTGAGCCCAGGTCCAGATCTCGAAAAATTCATCGAGCGTGCCGATGCCGCCCGGCATGGCGATGAAGCCGTCGGACAACTCGGCCATCAGCGCCTTGCGCTCGTGCATGGTCTCGACGATCCGCAGATCGCTCAGTCCGCGGTGGCCGACTTCGCGATCCCAGAGCATTCGCGGGATGACGCCGATGGTCTGACCGCCGCGAGCAAGGACGGTATCAGCCAGGACACCCATCAATCCGACGCTTCCACCGCCGTAGACCAGCGAGCAACCAGAGTCGACGAGCAATTCGCCCAGATGCCGCGCCGCTCCTTCAAAAGCGGGGTCGTCTCCGGTCGACGATCCGCAGAATACGCAAATGGCTTTCATGCGGGCGAGTGTACGACGCGGGCCCTTTGCGATCCATATTCGCCGACGCACGGCCGGCTGCGCCGACCCGAGTGCCATCGAAGGCCACCAAAACGGGGTGCGCGAACCTGAAAAAGGATGCATCCCGCACCGACACATCGATATAACACCATTGGATTTAATAGGTTAAGACAATTCCAAGCCTCCCGAGGAAAAAGGCCGAGATTTTTTGCAAGTTTCCCCGGGGAAACTTGCAAACACGGACCCCGGGGGGTACCATTGATCATGAGTCAGACGCGATCGTTGGTTCGCTTCGCCGTGACGATGATCGGCTCCGCCGCCAACGTTCGAAGCGGACAAAGCTGTCACCGTCAAGTCCACATATATGGAGGAGAGCGCAATGAGATCACGAACGAAACTGGCCTTTCGCCTGACCGGCGTCGGCGCTGCAATGGCATTCGCCCTGGCCGCGATGAGCACGCCGGCGTCGGCGGCCATCGTCGTCACCCAGTCGGCGGCCGCAGCCCCGACCTACTCGACCACGCTGAACTTTGATGAGCCGGCCGGCCCGACCGGCGCCAATGTTCCCACCAATGCCTGGACGGCTTCGCACGGCATCACCAGCTTCACGTCGGGCGAGGGCAGCAATTTTGTCGGCGACAATTCTGCTGCAACCGGACAGGGCACGAATTCCTACTTTGCTCCGTTCGGCGTCATCATCAATTTCGGAAGCGACCTCAGCCAGATGTCGTTTCAGGGTTGGGACAATGGCGGTCCGGGCGGCCCGTTCGGCGGCGGCGCTGTGATCTCGGTGCTGGACAATGGCACTGAAGTGGGTTCTCTATTCATCACCAACCCGGCATTCGGCGGAGCGGGCGATTCGTGGTTCAACATCACGACGAACGCCGGCACCGTCTTCGATGAGGTGCGGTTCTTCGGATTCGCCTTCGGTTTTCCGAATTCATATGTCGACAACCTGTCGTGGAATGTCGTGCCCGAGCCGACCAGCCTGAGCCTGCTGGCTTTCGCCGGTGTAGGCATTCTGGCCCGACGACGACGCCAGGCCTGATGTCATTCATTTCTTCCCCCCAATCGGAGTGGGAGCGCTCGCGAGGCGCTCCCGCTCCCAACCCTGATTCCCCATAGACAAAGAGGCGTCCAACACGGGGTTTGGGCGCCTCTTTCTTTTTTGATGTTCAACGGTTGGGATTTGCCGCGAATCAAAATCGCGAAATGCGATTCATCGCCGCACCGGTGCTCTCTATCTTCGTGCGATCAGCAGCAATTCCTGCAGCAACTGATCGGACGTCGACACCACCCGGCTCGCCGCACTGAAGGCCGTCGAGCTGGTGATCAGGTTGATGAACTCTCGCGACAAGTCGACGTTTGACAACTCCAGCGAGCCGCTCTTGATTCGCCCCGCGCCTAATGTCAGCGGCTCGGTGATCCGCGCTTCGCCGCTGTTGGGGCCTATGAAGTAGATGCTGTTCGAGCGTGCGATCAAGCCGGGCGGGTTGGCAAAGGTCGCCACCGCCAACTGGCCCAGGTCCTGCAACAGGCCGTTGGAGAACGTCCCCGTGATAATCCCGTCGTCGCCGATGTTGTAGTCGATCAGCGTGCCGGTTGAGAAACCGTCCTGGAAGCTCATCACCAGACTCGACCGCGCCGTCGAAAGACTGGACATGCGCGAGAAATCAAGCGTGACCGGCAGCGGCTCGGTCGACCCGGAACTGACGCGGTTGATGACGACGCCCGTCGAAGGCTGAGCGATGTACTGTCCGTTCTCATCGAAGGTGATTGTGCCGGTGCCGATGTCGAGCTGGATGTCGGAGTCATCCGCCGCGTCGGCGTAATACCGCCAGGTCGTGCTGCCGGTGGTCTGCTGCTCCATGACCAGCGTCAGGCCGACGGTGATCGGCGTGCCCAGCGAGTCGTATACGATGAATGAGGTGTGCGCACTCTCGCCGTTTGCGGCCTGCGATTCGGTGAAGGCGAAGGGCACTGTCGTCGTGCCATTGCTGATGATCTCGCCGGAATTGATCGACAAGGCATTCTCGGTGCCCGCGTTTCCGCGGATTTCCAGGCGACCCGCATTCACCGCCACGCCCGGCGATCCTGCAACGCCGGCGGTCTCATCGATGCCCAGCGCGTCATTCATCCATGCGAGATAGTCCGCCACGGTGGTGCCGGTCGTGCCGACAATGAAGGACTCCTCGGGGACTTCGCGGCCGCCCTTCTTGGCGCCATTGAGCGAAATCACGTTGCCGTTCGCGAACAGCGGCGTGCCGCCGACATTCTGCACGACCGTCAGGTTTGTCGCGCCGGTGATGGGATTTCCGAGATTGTCTTCGAGCACCTGCGAGTGCAGGATGGTGCCCTGAGTGGCGACCGTGCCGCGCGAGTTGAGCGTTCCATCGAGCCTCGCCTCGCTGGAGGCCCGTGCCGCGGTCAATTGGCCGATGGGAATGGTGATGTCGTTGACCGCGCCGGGAATGATTCGAAAGTCGGCGTCAATGCCATAACCCTGGACTGCGAAGCCGTTCTGATTAATCAGACGGTTGTCGGCACTGAGCGTGAAGGCGCCGTCACGGGTGAAGACCTGCTCGTTGTCGGGCGTTCGCATCACGAAGAAGCCCTGCCCCTCGATGGCAAGGTCGCTGGGAATGCCGGTCGTCTCGAGCGCACCGGGTTGAAAGGACCGCTGGATGGAGCCAATGATCGAGCCGAGGCCGATCTGGTTGGGATTGGTGCCGCCCTGTGTCGCGCTGGGCTTGGTGCCCGTCGACAGGGTGCGGGCGAACTGCGTCTGAAAGAGCACGCGCGAGCCCTTGAAGGCGGTGGTGTTGACGTTGGCGATGTTGTCGCCGATGACGTCGAGCCGGCTCTGGCTGGTGTTCAGACCCGACAAACCGGTGAACAATGCGGATGTGAGACCCATTTCTTCAACCTCTCAGTGGCGATGAACCTGGCGAGATTCAGGCGAATATCTATATTTTGTTCCTGATCGTATGACCGTCGGCGGATTCCCGTGTGAGCACGTTAGATGCCCACTTCGACGCCTTTGCTCATCAACGAGCCGAGCGCATCCGCAATGGACTGGCGGCCGGACATCAACCGCTCAAGGAGTTTCGACGATGTCTGCTCCTGTGCGATTCGAAGTTTGGCGGCGCTGGTGTCGCTCGAATCGGCGCCGGGGGTGCCGGAGACCGGGGAACCGTCACCGGTTGGTGCATTCGAACCGCCGGTGTTCGTGCCGGTGCCGCCGTTCCCGGTCGAGCCGCCGCTGAGCTGAGCGAGTTCGGCGGCGAGTTGCGCCTTCAGGTCCGGCGGAAGATTGTCGACTACCGTCACTTCACTGACCTTGTTCGCGGGCAGTTGCTTGCCATTGTGCAACTGGAGCACCGCCGAGCCATCTCGCTCGAAAGTCACGCCGAGCACCAGGCCCTGCACGGTCACTTCGTTGCCCGAACTGTCGGTCAGATGGCCGACAACGTATTGACCGATCAGGCCCGAGGTCGCGCCGAACCGCTGCTCACCGGCGAGCGCCTCGAGCGACTTATTCAGCGAGTCGGACTGCTCCATCTGGCGGATCATCGACATTTGTTGCAATAACTGCTGGTTGTCGGTGGGCTTGAGCGGATCCTGATTCTGCAACTGAGCGATGAGCAGGCCGAAGAAGTCCTCGCTTTTGAGATCGTCGAACCGCTTGGTGGCGGGCGAAGCGGGGCTGCCGACCAATGACGTGGGGTTGATGGAAGTCGTTGCCATGTCTAAGTCCTTTCGTCGCCGGCGACCGCGGTCGCCGAGTCGTTTCTTTCAGTCGTCACGCCACCAAATCGAGAGCCAGATTCGACGCCCCCATTGCCGTCGCGCCGGCGGCTTGCGTCGCTTCAGGCGGGGACGCCTCAACCGCCGCACTCATTGACTCACCCACCGACCACCACGAATTCGCATCAGAGCGCTCGCCGCGACCGCCCTGCGCGAACGACGCATCACCGCTGAAGTTCCAGTTGGATTCGCCGCTGTCGCCGTTTGATGCATGCTGCCGAGTGTGTTGGTCTTCGTGATGCTGTCGCTGATCGCCGGGCAGGTTGGCCGACGTGTCGCCACGGACGACGACTTCGGCCCGTTCGACGGAGATTCCATGCACCGCGAGGGCCTCACGCAGTTCGCCAAGTCGCGACTCGATCATCCGACCCGCGGCGGCGTTGTCGGCATCGACGCGCAGGCTCATCACGCCCTGCTCCATGCGCACGTCGAGCCGCAACTGCCCCAACTCCGCCGGGGCGAGTCGCAGCGTGACTTGGTGCCGCCCGTTACCGCCGCTTGCGGCGAGTGTCCGCGCCGCGCCGTCGATGGCGTCCGATGGATTGAGACGGGTGGCGAGAATTTGGGAGAATGTCGCGCCTGCCGGCTCGCGCAGTGCCGGTGTTGCCGCTGATTTGGTCGCAACGCCTTGCGATACGATGGTGGGCGAAGACATTGCCGATGTTTCGCCCCGCGCGGGCATTGCTGCATCGGACGACGCACCGGACGGTGCCTGCGCTCCAGTCCTGCCAGTGGTTGCGGGCGCGTCCAGCAGAAATCGGCCGATGGTCGCAGCCGTTACGTCGCCCGAGACTTCGGAGATGCCGGTGACTCGAACAGTCGAATCAATTGCATTGTTGACACGGGCCGGGCCGGGCCTCGTTGAATCGTTCGCGACGCCCGCGATTAGACTCTTCGGTTGCCCGTGGGCGCTGTCACCCTGACGAGCGCCGGCGTCCTGGTTCTCCGCATGACTCGAATCGCCACCGAGAGCCCGATCGAGCGAGGCCGCCACGCGAATGTCACGCAGCGACACCGATTCACGCTGAGCCTCGCGGCCGATTCTCGGCGCGAAGTCCTGCTCAGCAGCGGCCTGGGCGACCGTGGCCTGCGTCTGCGGCACATCGGCTGAAGCCTTGGCGTCGCCCACATCTTGAATGTTTGCGACAGCGGTACTCAGTTCGCGGGCATTGCCGGTCGCTGCCTGCTGCAGCCGCAAGGGCGAACCGTCAGTTGCGACGTCGTTTTGCCCAATTGATTGTGAGCGAACCACGGCCTGTGTTGCCGGATTCGATTGCGACTCAGGTTTGATCGCGCGGATTGAACTGGGGACGGGCTGCGTCTCGAGTGGATCACCTTCATTGTGTGCAGGTCCGGAAGACGCGGCTGCGGCGCGAGTGGGCTTGCTCAACGTGCCATCATTGGAATCGACGGACGCCTCTGGGCTGGTTGTCGCCGCGTCCTCGAACTGCTCCCCGGCTTCGCCTTCCGGCTCAATGTCTGCATCGGCAGTGAACGCGTCCGGCGCCCCCGTGGTCACCACGACGATCGGAGCGGCGACTGTGTTGACAGCAACAGTCGAATCATCGGCGACAACGTCCTGGTCGACACGCGGGTCCTTCGCATCGTCAACCTTCTTCGCATCGGCGGCGTCGCGCGCGTCATCTTTTCGTTTCGATGCCTTGTCCATCCGCTCGGAGCGCTCGTTGCGACGCGATTCGCGGATGGCATCCCGCGCCGTGTCGAGATGGCTCGAGAAGGCGTCGTCGGTGCGCGATTCGCGCGGTGGTTGAATCCGCGCGATCGGCGCGGTGGCCAGCGACCGGATGAGTCCGGCCTTGAGCATTTCGGGCACGGGCTATGCTCCCGGGGTCGGCGCATTGTCCGCACCCGTGGCCTCCGCCCGGGCAGCGTCGCTGTTGTGAAGTTGATCCAGGATGCGCCCGATCCACGTGCGCTCCTCCGGTGTCTTGCACTGCTCGATGATCTTCCCGACCTTGCGGGATTCGAGTTGCATGAAGACCTTCGCGACCTCTGGGTCGGACATCTTCAGCAGCAACTCCTTGGCGGTCTTCGGCTTGGCCTGGCCAATCAGGTCCACCTGCTTGTCCCAGCCGCTGTCGCCGGCCGCACTTTCCCGCGCCTCAATCTCTTTGGCGTTGCGCCGCCGGGCCGCGTCGAACTCTTCCTTCTGCTTGAGGATGGCGAGTTGTCGCATTTCCAACTGCTGCCAGGCGTGCTCGGTCTCGCGTTCGCGACGCTCCAGTTCGGCGCGGCGAATCGCATCGGCCGCATCGTTCCGCGCGATCTGCTCGGCCGAGGGCACGACTTCGGCCGGGGCCGTCGTCACGACAATCGTCGCGGGCTGCGACAGGCTGAGTTCACCGCGGAACGCCGCGGCCGCCGCCAGCACGCGCTCGCGCTCGAGGTAGCCGCGACTCCAGGCCACGCCGACCACTGCGGCGAGCGCCGCGAGGTTGGCCATCGCCGTGATCGAAGCCACAAGGAAGAACTGCCTGCCCATGCGTCAATCCATTTCCGCGATCGAGTCGTACACGAATCGAATACTGTTCATATCGTCCGATTCGCGTCGCTCCCGTGCGCTTTCTTCGGCAGCGGCCGCCTCGAACTGTCGTTCTTTTAGACGTTCCAGGATTTTTGTTTCCTTGCGCGCCGCGGCCAGTTTTTCGCGTTCATGCGCGAGCAATGCGCGGTGCGCGGCGGTTTCGGCATCGACCCTCGCGGACTGCATCCGCAACCGCGTAATCCAGTGCCGGCCCCAGCGCAAAAAATCGACGTCCGCCGATTCGCCCGAAAGGGCCGCGCGCATGCTGGTTGCCTGCGACGAAATCTGCGCCTCGATGGACGTTTTCTGCGCGGTCAGTTTTTCGATGTGCCCCAGCCTCGCCGCGACGACGCGCTTGCAGGCATCCTCGCGGGCCCTGCGAACTTTCAGCAGTGTTTCCAGGCGAAATCGCATGAATAGTCGTCAGTTGTCAGTGATCAGTTGTCAGTTTGCAGGGCGGGCCATCGACCCGCCAATGCTCGCGCAAAACCACGAATCGTCGGGTCGATGACCCGACCTGCGTCATTTCCGCTGGCCCGCCAGCTTCGATTTTTCGCGCTCAATCTCTCCCACCAGCGTCATCAGCGCCGAACGCGATGCGTCAAAATCCACCCGCTCGTCCATCTTCTGCTTGAGAAACGCCTCAATAAGCGGACGCGTGCGAATGACCAGGTCGTACTCCGCATTCGTCCCGGTCGCATAGGCCCCGATGTTCACCAGGTCCTCGATTTCCATCCAAATCGACATGAGTCGCCGAACCTGCCTCGCAGCGTCGCCATGCGGCCCGTCCGTCACATCCGGCATGAGCCGGCTGATGCTGTCCAGGATGCTTACCGCAGGATATTGACCGCGACCCGCGATGCGCCGTGAGAGCCAGATGTGCCCGTCGAGAATGCCGCGGACCGCGTCGCCGATCGGATCCTGCTGATCGTCACCCTCCACCAGCACGGTGTACAGACCCGTGATCGATCCCTTCGCAGTGCGGCCGCTGCGCTCCATGAGTTTGGGCAATAGACCGAACACGCTCGGCGGGTAGCCCTTCGTCGCGGGCGGCTCGCCGGCGGCCAAGCCAATCTGCCGCTGGGCCATGGCCATGCGCGTCGCCGAGTCCATCAGCAGCAGCACATCGTTGCCGCGATCGCGAAAGTACTCCGCAATGGCCGTGGCCACGAAGCACGCTCGCACGCGCAACAACGGCGACTGATCCGACGTGCTGCACACCACGACGCTCTTCTTCATCCCCTCAGGGCCGAGTTCCTTGGTAATGAAATCGCCGACTTCGCGGCCGCGCTCGCCGACCAGACAGACGACCGCGACATCCGCCGAGGTGTATCGCGCCATCATGCCCATGAGCACGCTCTTGCCGACGCCGGTGCCCGCGAAGATGCCAAGTCGTCCGCCGCGCCCCGGGGTCAGCAACGCATTGATCGAACGCACGCCCACCGAGAGCGGCTCGCGGATGAGCGTGCGATCGAGCGGCTTGGGCGGCGGCCGGTCCAGATCGTAATAGACATCCGGCATGATCGGCGGCCCGCCGTCGCAGGGCAGGCCCATGCCGTCGACGATGCGCCCCAGCAGACCCGGCCCCATCGACACGCGCCGGCTGTTGGTGATGTATAGAACCGGCTGGCCCTTCGAGATCCCGTCGCCCTCGCGCAGGGCCATCAGCGTCGTGTGCTCGCCGCGAAAGCCGACCACCTCGGCGGGCACCCCGCGCGTTTCACTGCCGATCCGACAGACCGATCCCACCGACGCGGGCAAACCCACGGCCTGCACCGTCATGCCGGTGACATTGGCCACGCGTCCGCGCATGCCGATGGGCTGCGTCGATCGGGCGATTTCGATTTGATCCGAAAGAACCGACACGATGATCCTCGCGCATCGCGATCCCCTCGGATCGCGGCGAAACATGACCCTACGCACTCAGGCCTAGTTCTTTACGCCGCTGCCGCCACTGCGCCAGCAGTTCATCCGCGATTCGATCGAGCCGCCCGCCGACCGTGGCATCCAGTTCGCAATCGGCGGTGCGCACGCTCACGCCGCCCCGCTCGATCGCCTCGTCCTCGATGAGCCGGACATGCTGCGTACCCGCGAGCGCGGCCTGCAGCGCGGGGGCGCCGATGGCCCCGGCCTCGACCAGCGTGGCCAGGGCCGCGCGATCAAGCGGGTGCACGCGAATCATGACTTCCGTCGCTTTTCCGACCAGTTCCAGCGCCGCGCGGGCCGCCTCCTGCGCGCCTTCACCCGGGTCCCCGATCTCGGCAGCTCGCCCGACCAGGCGCCGCGCAATCTCGATCCCCAGCAGCACCGCGTCCTGCTTCGCCGCGACATAGAACTCCTCCCGCCACCGCGCGAAATCGGCGGCCATTTTCGTCAGCGCCGCGGTCAGTTTGCCCTGATCCGCCGCAAACTTCTCCCGTGCTTCCGCCAGTGCCTGCTCGTACCCCTGCTTGCGACCCAGCGCGATGCCCGCTTCGTGACCGTCTCGCCGCGCCTTTTCCAGTGCGGCAACCCGATCGGCATGGGTCTTGGACTTGGCGGATTGCAGAATCAACTCGGCCTCGCGGCGCGCCGTGTGCAGGGTGTTCTCCACTTTTTGCGACACATCGCGCAACTCGAGCCGCAGGCCGCCCTGCGGGATCGCCGACTGCTCGCCTGCCTTGATGACGACTTTTGGCATAATTTCCTGCTGACCGCCGATGACTTGGACGGCGGCCCACATCCTTGCGTCTTCCCGATTGCTCCACTGCTTGAAGCAGTGGCACACGACATCCCCTGCTACCTTTGAGTCGGCGCTATACCACCAGCTCGCCCTCGCCGCCGCGGCCCGCGATGACGATTTCGCCGCTGTCCTCCAGCCGCCGCACGACGTCCACGATCTTTTGCTGTGCCGCCTCCACGTCGCGCACCCGCACCGGCCCCATGTATTCCATTTCCTCGGAGATCATCTGCACGGCGCGCTCCGACAGGTTTGAGAAGATCTTCTTCTTGAGTTCGTCGGTCGCGGTGCGCAGCGCCAGGATCAGGTCCGTGTTTTCGATTTCCTTCAGCACGGACTGGATGCCGCGATCGTTGACCAGCAGGATGTCCTCGAAGACGAACATCAGCCGCCGAATCTCCTCGACCAGTTCCGGATCCTCGGACTCGATCGCCTCCATGATCGCTTTTTCCGTCTGGCGATCGACCAGGTTCAGCACTTCGGCCACGGCCTGCACACCGCCGACGCGCTGCAGCCGCTCGGTCATCAGACCGCTGAGGCGATGCTCGAGGCCCATCTCGACCTCCTTGATCACATCGGGGCTGGTTTGCTCCATCCGCGAGATGCGATTGACGACCTCAATCTGCTTTTCGAGCGGCAGACCCGCCAGCACCTCCGACGACTTCTGCGGCGTGAGATGTGCGAGGATCAGCGCGATCGTCTGTGGATGCTCATCCTGAATAAACGTCAGCAGGCTCTCGCTCTCCGTCTTCGCCAGGAAACTGAACGGCTTGGAATACACCTGGTGTTCGATCTGCGCGATGATCCGGTCGGACTCCTCCTTGGGGAGCGACTTCATCAGCAGTTCGCGGGCGTAGTCGATGCCGCCCTGATCGGAATAGGCCTTGGCAAGGGCGAGCGAGTGAAACTCGGTAATGACGGTTTCGCGCTGCTCGTCGGTGACCAGGCCCAGCGTGGCGATTTCGCGCGTGACGTCCTCGATGGCCGAGGCGCTCAGTTTGTTCATGACGATGGCGGCGGATTCGCGCGGAATGCTCACCAGCAGGATGGCCGCCTTGCGCAGCGGCGCGAGTCCTTCGCTTTGAACCGTGTCGGATGATCGCTTTTTTGCCATGCGTCCGACCCCTAGTCCTTCCGCGCCCAGCGCTCGACCAGCCCGGCTGCGGCCCGCGGGTCATCCTTCACCAGGTCGGCAATCTGCTTCACGATCTGCTGCGTGCGAATGACGCTCTCGTCGACCTCGCGACCCTCCAGCACGCCGGCCATTTCGTGCGCCTCGCCGACGGCCAGCGGAATGTCGAACGACTCCAGTTCCTCTTCATCCTCGTCGCCGTGTCGCCGGCCTTTGCCGCGGCGTTTACCCTTGCCGTCTTTTTCTGACTCGGGCGGGGGTAGACCCATGATGGTCGGCGTCTTCTTCGCGATTCGGGCCACGACAAACAGGCTCAGCAGCGCGATCAGCCCCATGCCGACCTGCGGGCCGTACTCACGAAGCATCGGAATCGCCCCGGCCTCCGCATTCTGCGTCGCCGCGGCGCCACCCGGGCCGCCGCCACCGCCCGGCTCATTGTCGAAATACCAGTCGACCGCGACCTGCTCGTCGTCCTTGGCGCTGATGAGCGGCTTGACCAATCCGCGGATTCGCACAATCTGCGCCGTCGCGACCGGTTCGATCTCGGCCGTCTTCACAGCCGCATCTGGCGCGATTCCCTGCTGTTTGCGATACACCATTTCGAGATAGGAATAGGGCAGCACAATGGCGGCGGTCAGCCGCTCGACGGTGCCCGGCAATTCCTTGACGACCGTCTGTTTCGTATTTCGCTCCGTCGCGTATTCGACGATCGTGTCCTCTTTGGTGCTGGAGCCGCCCGAGCCGACGTCGGTCAGCGTACGCCCTTCGTTGGGCCGAACTCCGGAGGCGGCCGCGCTGCCGCCGTCGATGACTTCCTCGGTCTTGCTGGATTCCTTCGACGGTGAGGCCGGGCCAAGTTCCTTGTTGGTCTTCGATTCCTCGGCGGTGCGCAATTCGGCATGCACATTGACCACCACGCCGCGAATGTGCCGCAACTGGTCGTAGATTTTTCGCGCCGCGTGGTCTTCGTTCTGACGCTGCAAGTCGAGAATGTCCGACGGCAGCGAGTCCTGCACGTCCGTCGGTCGGTAGAACTGCGACCCGTCGGTGATCTTCACTTCGCGCGGCGGCAGGCCCGGAACGGCGCCGGCCACGAAATTGGCAATCGCGCTCACCCGCGCCTTGTCCAGTGTCTCGCCGCTCTTCATGACCACGCTGACCGACGCGCTCGACGCCCCGGCGCGGCTTAGTCCCCGCGCCTTGGGCACGGTCACGAGGACGCGGGCTTCCTTGACGCCGCGAAACCGGCTGATGACGCGCGACAACTCGGTCTCAAGCCCGCGGCTCTCGATCCACTGCGCCTGCCGGTCGCCGGTAAATGGATTGGTCTTGTTGACGATTTCTTTGTAAGACAGACTGGTGTCATGCGGCAGGGAGCCGCGCTCGGCGAGGAAGGCATGCCATTGCTGTCGCACACTGTCGCCGCCGCGGATGTTCAAGCGATCGGCGATGACGCGGGTTTCGACGCCGGCCGTGGCCAGCTCGGCCCGAACCCGCTGCATCTCTTCCGCCGAAAGCGGCTGATCGAGCAGCGGCGTCCATTCGCCCTGGCCAGCCCAGTTCATCATCCAGACAAACGACGCCGCAAGCACGATCGTGAACATCACGATCGCGATCCACTGCGATGGGCTGGACCCGGCCATGCGGCCACGGATCTGCCGGTATTGGGATGCCAGGAACTCCATTTCCTGCCTCAATCAAGGCCGCATCCTGCGACCTGTGACGACCACGCTCTACGGAGCGAGATCGCTAAACGCGCATCTGCTTGATTTCACCATACGCATCCATCAGTTTGTTGCGTATCTCCATCAACAAGTCGAAGGCGATGCCCGCCTTGCGACTGGTCGACATCACTTCGGCGACGTTGTCGGTTTCGCCGGTCATCAGGCGCTCCACGCCCAGGTTGGCCTCGGACTGCAACTGATTGACTTTGTCGAGGCTGTCCAGCAGAAACGTCTTGAAGTCCTTGCCCTCCGGCGCGGCAATGGCCGTCGTGGGCTGAGACGCGGGGGCCAGCGCCTTGGCCGCGTCGATTCCAAACTGACTGATGATGAGATCTGACATAGCGTGAATGACTCAGTGGTAGTAATAACCCTTGCTTACGCAAGGATGCGCAGCGTGTTATTCAAAATCGATTTGGTCGCCTCAATGGCCGTGACGTTGGCCTCATAGGCCCGAACCGCGACCATGGCGTTGATCATCTCCGTCGCCATGTCCACGTTCGGGTAGTACACGATTCCATTCTCGTCCGCGTCGGCATGCCCCGGGTCCTTCACGGCCCGCGGCTTCTGCTGCGTGTCTTCGACGATCTTCGGCACATGCACGCCCGGCCCGCCCTTGCCGTCACCGGCTTGAACCAGTGCGACCTGCCGCAGATACGGGCCGGCCTTGCCATCGGGCCGCCGTGTGGTCTGCGAATTGGCGATGTTGCCCGCGATGGTATCCATTTGGATCCGCTGGGCGACGAGGCCGGAGGTGCTGATGTCGAGTGCGCCGAACATAGGGGTAGTCAGTTATCAGTTGTCAGTTGTCAGTGATTCTTGTTACTTCGCTAATGGCTACCGGTCAAAGGCTCGCCCTATCCTGCTCGTCCGCGTATTGATTTTGCGAGCACCTCAAATTGATTCCGCAGCAGTTCCGTTGCGACTTTGTTCATCAGCGTGTTTTCCGCCAGTTGCGACATCTGATTCTCAATTCGTGCGTTCGTTCCGTCGTGAAACAGCAGGTTCTCCGGCGGTTCTTCGGTCGGTTTGACCCGCAGAAAGCCCGCGTCGTCCTCCTCGAACTGTTCCGACGACGCAATCCGGATTCGATCGGTCGTACCCGCCCGTCGCTCGGCCGCCGCCTTCAACTCCGCCTGAAACGCCGCGTGATCCAGTTGCTTCGTGCGATACTCCGGCGTGGTCGCGTTGGCGATATTCGTCGCCAGCATCTTGTTCCGCGCCTCGGTGAACGCCAGCGTCTTCTCCAACAGACCGATGGGCGTCGTGTTGGTCACGTCCGACAGAAACAATCCGTTGTCGCCCATCACCTGGTCCACCAAAGCAATTGTCGTGCCACGCACTGCACGGGCCTTCCCTGTGCATGCATCGACTTATTATCAGTATCGCTCGGCGAAATCCGCCGCGCCGCGCAGATTCTGCGCGGCGCGACGGTTGTCCTTTTGCTGTACGGACGTCACTGTCCGCCCGGTGGACCCGCGGTCCGCACGCCCCCTGATCAGCCGGCCAGGCGCGACGCCTGCATGCCGCCCGACACTGTCTGGGCCGCCGACTGTGCCGCCTGAACCGCGACCGACTCCTCGCGCCATTTCTTGAGCTTCATGCCCAATGTGCGCACGCCGATGCCCAGGGCCTTGGCGGTCTTCTCGCGGTGACCGTTGTATTGAATGAGCGTCTGCTCGATCAAGGCACGCTCCATGTCTTCCATCATGTGGCCGGGGCGCATCGGCCGGTTGAGACCCTGGCCCTTCAACTCGGCGGACAGCCACGGCTCGATCAATGCGACATCAATCGGTCCGTCGCCGCACAGCACGAACGCCCGCTCACAGACATTCTGCAACTCGCGCACGTTGCCCGGCCAGCGATAGTTTTCCATCGCCGTCAATGCCCGCTGCGTCACTTCAGGCTTCATCCGTGCTTCTCGCGATGCGATGCGGGTCAGGAAGTGCGTCACCAGTTCGGGAATGTCCTCGCGGCGATCGCGCAGCGGCGGCAGCACCACCGGGAGCACGCTCACTCGGAAGAACAAGTCCTCACGGAAACGGCGGCGTTGCACCCAGTCCGACAGGTCGCGATTGGTCGTCGCCACCACGCGGACATCCGACTTCAGCGTCACGCTGCTGCCGACGCGCTCGAACTCGCCCTCCTGCAACACGCGCAGCAACTTGGCCTGGAGCGGCAGCGACACCTCGCTGATTTCATCCAGCAGCAGCGTGCCACCGGCGGACAGTTCGAACCGACCCTTGCGGAGTTTGTCCGCGCCGGTGAAGGCGCCGCGTTCGTGTCCGAACAATTCGCTTTCGAGCAGCGTCGAGGACAGCGCGGCGCAGTTGACGCAGAGCATGACCTTCTCGGCGCGGGGGCTCATGTTGTGGACGGCGCGGGCGGCCAGTTCTTTGCCTGTGCCGCTCTCACCCTGAATGAGGACGGTGGCCGAGCTTCGCGCCACGCGTTCCAATTGGGCCCGCACGCCGCGCATGGCCCGGCTGCTGCCGATCATCTGCGCGTCACCCTCGAGTTCGCGAAGGTGCTCGCGCAGGACTTCGTTCTCGCCGCGCAGTTTGCCCATCGACGTGGCGCGTTCGATGACCATGCCGATCTGGTCCGCCTCAAACGGTTTCTGAACATAGTCGAGGGCCCCGAGCTTCATCGCCTCGATTGCTGTTGCGATGCTGGCGTAGGCCGTCATCAGCACGAACGGCGTCTCGATGCCGCGCGAGCGGAGCGAGCGAAGCAGCTCCATGCCGTCCATCTCGGGCATCTTCAGATCGCTGACGACGACGTCGTGCGCCCCGGGCCGCAGCTCGACCAGCGCCCGCTGCGGGTCGTTGTAAGTGGTTACTTCGTGTCCCTGCGAGACGAGTATGTCCGCCAGACTGTCCCGCATCACATCCTTGTCATCCACGATACATACGCGTGCCATATGCCGCTCCATCCTTGGTATTTTGGGGCTCAATATCCGTATTTGAGCCGGGTTTTCACATGCCGCGCGGCCCGATCCGGCCCGCGGCGACACAATACACGATTAACCGCAAACAATGCTCAGTGAGTCACTCGCCTTTCTCAAGTTACTCGCCTTTCTCTACTCACTGCTCACGGTCGTAATCACAAACCGCGCACCGCCCTGCGGCGCGTTCATCGCACGAATCGTCCAGCCATGCGCCTCAATGATGCGATGGGCAATGGCCAGGCCCAACCCTGTGCCGGTCGCCTTCGTCGTGAAAAACGGGTTGAAGATGCGATCCAGATGCTCGGGGGTAATTCCGGGGCCGTTGTCGGTCACTTCAATTTCGACACCGGTGTCGCACCTGCGTGCCGACACACTCACCCGCGCGCCCCGTCCTGCCGCCTGCAGGCCGTTCATCACCAGATTCAATAACACCCGCCCGATGCGATATGGGTCGCACATCAGGCGCAAATCGTCGTGCGACGTGGTGACGCTCACCGACGCGTCATTCTCATCCGTCCACGGCTGCACCTGCATTTGTACATGCGTCAGTAATTCAATCGCGCACTGGGGCGAGCATTCGAGTCGATCCTCCTGTGCGAACTCCAGGATCTCCGCAACAAGTCGATCCAGATCGCGCACGGCCTGCGAGATGCGTCCCGCCGTCACGCGCGCCGACGGACGGTCGCTCAATTCGCGTTCCAATTTGCTCGCCGACAGGGCAATGCCGCCGAGCGGATTGCGAACCTCATGGGCCAATCCCGCCGCCATTTCACCCAGCGCCGCCAGCCGCTCCCGCCGTCGCAATTCCTGATTCTTCGCCGCCAGTTCGTCACTCAGGCGACGCACCTCGCGGCCCAGGTTCTCGTGCGCGACCTTGAGGCGATCGGTCACGTCGCTGTAGGCCAGCACGATCGCGCCGAGTTCGCGCTCGCGATCGGTCATGTCGCCCGCGACGCCCGTCGCTGAATTGTCGTGCATCAATGCCGTCACGTTGTCAACCCTCGGTGTCCGCCAGATAGCCCACATGTGCAGCCGACTTGCCCGATGTTGCGTATGCACCGCTCGCGGCGCACACGGAGATGCGCTCCGACAGCCGCTGTGAGATCTCATCGCGCTTCGCGGCCAAGGCTTCGCAATCGCGACCGTCGTCGCGCAGGATCGTGCCCAGCGCCGTGTTCGCCTCTTCCAGGAGTCCCGACACCTCGCGCCGCTCGCCCTCTTCCATCGATGCGAACATCGCCGTCCAGTTCTCGCGGTATGGGGCCAGCCGTCGCGACAGACCAGTCAGGCCATCGACGAGCGTCTGCCGCTCGGCCAGCAGTTCCATCAACCGCCGCGCGTCATCCTGCACGATGAGCGACCGCTGCCGCGTCGCAAGGGTGCTGAGCCGGCGGAAGAGCGTGCGCTGGTGTCCCAGCAGCATCTTCAATTCGGCATGCGTCAGTTGCGCTTGTCTGTCCGTATTCATTGAACTGCCTTTCGGTTCGCGTTCGTTTCGCACCGAATTCCGCTACTCATTCCTCATTGCAGGTCCGCGACATCGAGACGCTCCAGCCGCGCGATCATCTCCGTCCAGTATGCCTTGCCGGGCTGACCCGGTTCGTCTGCGAATGACTTGTCGGGCACCGTCGCGATCAGCCACTTCAGCCGTCCGAGTGTGGCCCGCGCTTCGTCAACCATGCCCATTCTCAAGTGGCAGTGGTAAATCTGCATGGATGCCGAGACGCAGGCCGGACTGTCGGCGTAGCGCCAGGCCGCCTCTTCGTAGGCCTCGCGGGCCTCGGCATAGTGGCCCAGATCAAATAGACAATCGCCGCGATAAAGGTAACTCAACTTCAGGTACACCCGCTCCACGTCGCGAAGGCCCGATTCGTCGCGCGGGGCCAGATCGTCAATCACGGCCTGATAGTTCTGAAGCGCCGAACCCATCCGCCGGTCGGCATCCTGGCGAATCGGCTCCGGCACGGTTGCGGTTGCCGGTCGCCCGGCGACGACGTCTCCGGATTCTGACCGCCGCGACAGCGCCATCGCGCTGAGCCGGTACGAGTCGGCCAGGTGAAATTCAAGTTCCGAAATCCGGTCGTCATCCGGATAGAGCGAGCGAGCCGTCTCCAGCCGCTCGATGGCAAGTTCCAATCGTCCCGGCACGGCCTTGTCATCCGCCTGAAGGTAATACCGCGCCAACTGGAACAGGGCCTCGCGATACTCTTGCGCCTGCGGCGTGAACAATGGCGCGGGGCCGCGATCATCGACGATGTCCGTCAGGATGGTCACACCGCGCTTCGACCACGGCTCACCTTGCTGTATGAGGCACTGGGCCAGCGGCACCATCGACGCCAGCGCGGCCGGCAGCGGCAGATATTCCGAAATCACTCGCTCATAGGCGACCGCCGCCTCGGCAAATCGACCTTCTGCGTGATAAGCGGCGCCAAGATCGTGCAATGCCGCCGAACGAAGCGGATTGCCGTTGCGCTCCTCGACGAATCGCTCAAGCAGCGCGATGACGCGATCGCGACGACCGGCCGCGGCGTATTCCTGCACGGCATTCCAGACCGATTTGGCCGACGCGGGCTCATCGTCGATCTGCGCCCGCGACATCTTGATGTAGGCCTCGGCGGCCTCCTCGTGCAGACGCGCCGCACGATTGGGATCGCGCTTCCGCGCCTCCGGCCGGTCGGCCGTCGACGCCAGCCATCGAAGGCTCTCGCTCACGCGGCTCCACAGCGGCAACTGCCCGCGACGATCGCCTTCCGGGAACCAGTCGAGCGCCTGCCGCAGGTAGCGGACGCCGGACTCCAGGCCCGCCTCGGTACGTTCGGGCAGATCGCAGAGCGTGGTGCCCGCGACCGCCAGCGTGGTTCGAATCATCGCGTGTGAGAGGTACCGGTGTCGCTTCAATTCGCCGACCCGGTGATAGAGATCACTGAAGACGGTCAGCGCGGCCTCGTGCTGCTCCATGCGCACGAGGCACTGGGCTCGCCCGAAGGCGCATGCATCGCGCAAGTCGCCGCGATCGTACGACTGCAGCACGTCCTCAAAGAACGCCAGCGCCTCGCGCGGATCATCCTCGGACAAAGCGATGGTGCCGAGCAGCCGGCCGGCATCGGCCCATAGTTCGTCCCGCGTTTCGCGCCGGGCGCGAATTGCAAGGAGTCGGCGCTCAGCATCGTCGAGTTCGTGCTTTTCTATCGAGACGCGGGCCTCGAAGAACTCCAACTGGTCCTCGTACTTCGGCCCCAGCAACCTGCGACGGGCCGCGGCAATCAGCAGTGAGCAGTCCCCCGCGCGGCCCGCATTCAGCAGGATCTCCGACTTGCGGCCGACCGCCCACGCATAGACCTCCGCGCTGGTGGCCTCATCCGCCAGGATCGCATCCAGTTCCAGAATCGCCGACTCGGACAACTCGCCGGCCTGTCGCGCGCCGATCTCGACGATGCGGCGACGCAACTCACTCGACCGGGGCGCATCCAACTCGATGGCCCGGCGGAGCGCGGCGACGGCGTCGGTCTCCCGGCCATCCCAGTCATAGGCATCCGAGGCCAGCACCCAGTCGCCTCGGCTCGGCTTTCGGCCCAACCGCGTGGCGCGTTCGAAGTTGGAGATGATCGACGCCACGTTCTTCGGGACGTGGCTGTGAAGCGGAAGTTCGGCCTGATGAATGGTCTGGGCCAACGACATGTGCAGCAGGGCGCGCTCAGGATTGGTGCGCTGCGGCAGGTTGACGAGGTGGGTCAGGTAATCCGCGGCGTCCACGTATCGACCGGCGTCGCGCAACCTGAGCGAGAGTTGTATCTGTTCTTCGAAGGTGAGCGGGCGGTTGGCTGAGGCGATGTGCAGCATCCCGCTGGCCATGACGCCGACCCCGGCCAGCGCCAGCGGAATCTGCCAGAGTCCGGCGAGCATCGACCGGAGGGAGGCTTCAGGCTTTGCCACTGCTTCGCTCATTCGTCGCCATCACCCAATCGCGGCGCCCGCCGCTGATCTGACCCGGCAAACTCGCGGGCCGCTGAAACTGCGCACGACGCCCGACCGAGCGGTTCCGCCGGGTCTGTAACGCAATTCTCGGTCTTGTATCGGCGGGATGTGCGCTGACGACTCCAGCGTTTTCCGGACGAAAGCGCGGACTTCGCCGGTCGACGCGGCCCCTTGCGCGGCGCGCCGGGCGCCACTGCGGCGCGGTTGAAAAGCTGCTTCTCAGGTATGGCGCAAAAGTTGCATGCGAATCAATGCTGGGAGCAGGGCGTGCGCTCGTAGGTAGCTTTGACTGATATTGGGCAACGAATCGAGGTGCAACGTCAATCCGGGAATGAAGATAGCGCTCGTTCGGCTCAACGCGCGGACGGTGAATGCGGCCCGAACAGGATTTCACGCGCGTCCATCAGCGCCATCAGCGCCTCGGCGCAATGATCGACGCGTATGCGGTTGTCCCACGGCTTGGTGCGGATTCCGCCCAGCACATCCTGCGGGCTGCGAACATAGAAGCAACCCGTCTCGCGGAACTCCAGTTGCAGAATGAACCGGACCGCGCGGCGGACCGCCTCGACGTAGGTGGCCTCTCGCTGCTTGTCGCCAATCTGCCGGGCCAGTTTCACACCGTCGCAAATGGCCGCGAGGTAGTAGGCCGAATCGGCGCCGATGTCGCCGGTCGCCCGCGCGCCGAACGCCCCGGCAAACTCCGGGGCACCCGTCGGGTCGGTCAGTTGACGCTGGCACAGGGCATCGAGCACCCGAAACACGAGTTCGCTCTGCCGGGCATCCTGCGTGCGCGGATAGGCGGCCGCAAACCCGCGTATCAGGGCCATGGCCGCGGTTGGGTCGGGCAGCGGCACGTCGGGCAGGGTCGTTGCAGGGTCGACGATGAGCCGCTGGCGGTAATAAGAGTAGGCCCGATGCACAACCAATTCCCACTGGGGCGTGCGGTTGAGTTCCTGCGCCAACGCGAGCGCGCGAAGTGCCAAGCCGGCGGCGGCGAAATCCTCGGCGGCCTCGCCCTTGGTCTTGGCCGGCAGCATTTCGATTCGGCCCTCTTTGTCCTGGGCATTCTGAATGGCTCGAATCAGGCCGGCGTGTCTGGCCTTGTAATCGTTCAGCGTGCGACCCTCGTGCAGTCCCAGGGCAAGCCACGCCGTCGCCGCAAGCACCTTTTCCTGATCCGGTCCACTGAAGACCCAGCCCTGCGCGCCGGGCACGGGCTGTGAACTCGCGGTCGCTGCGGCGCCGTTGTCGGACTGCTCGGCAAGCCCCAGCCAGACCGGCTTCAAGTGACCGACCGCAACATCGAGGCCATGCCGCGCCGCCTCGCCGTTCGTGGATGTGCCGGTCCAACGTGCGAACTCCGCCAGGGCCGTCATCGCATGAACCTGCGACGTGGGGTTGTCGTCTCCACGGTGCTGGTCGACAGACGGCAGAAACTCGTAGGTGAACCAGCCGTCGGGATTTTGGCGGTAGCGAAGGTAGCTGCCCATTCGCAGAATCGCCGCATCCAGTGCCGCGGCGTCGACGGCAGATGGGGGTACAAACGCCTCGCCGCGCTTCAGCAGGATGGGCGAACTGCCCGCGTCCGGCTGAAATAATATGTGCGTGTCAAATCGAAAATAGGTGATGTCGTCCGGCGTCGCCGCCTTGTCAGCCTGTGTAAGTTGGATCACTCGTTCAGCCGCGGCCAGCGCAAGTTGCGGCGAATAATTGGCCGACAGGATCTCGGTGACCGACGTCCGGCCGGTTTTCTTCCCGAAGCGCACGCCCACGCCTTCGCGGCCCGCGTCGAACGACTTGAGCAACTCGTCCGACCACCGCTGATCGGCCGTGAACTTCGCCGCCAGTGCATCGCCCGGCGCCATCCATTCCAAGATCAGCGCCAGCCTTCGGCCGCCCGACTTCACGTTCGCCCGCTCCATCGCCGACGGTTTTGCCCGAAGGGCCTCGCCCAGCAGGGTGCCCGCCGCGACGGCCGCGTCGCTGATGTCCATCTCGGGCGATTCGGCCTCGGCGACCAGTTGCCCGCGCTCGCGCAGTTGAAGATGCACGGCTCCGCGCGCCGACGCCAGGCTCAGCGGCCGGTAGGTCGCGGCGATCTCGCGTTTATCGAGCAGTTTGTGCTCCATCGCGCGGCGGGCCGAACGGATCAAAGCGACGGCGTCTTCCGGCGACAACGGCGGAAGCGCGTCGACCGGCTGCGTTGTCTGTAATTCAGCAACGGACTGCGTCGTTGGTTGCGATGCAGCGGGTTGCTGCGCCGAAGCCACGCCCGCAGAAGCACCGAACAGTCCGGCTAAATACATCAAATATATGTATCGTTTCACGATTGAATCCCATCCTTGAGTCCATGTGGCTGTCGGTGTTCCGAGTCACCCAATAGACAACCCACGGCGTGAGCCCGCGCTGACCACCCGACCACACTACACATACTTGTATATCGTAAATAATCGGGCTGGCGGCGTGCGGTGCGGCGCATTGCGTTGCCGAAGCTCAGCGCTCGCGCCTGCCGACCATTACGGCCGGTTCTTCACGCGCGATATGAGTTCGGCGAACACGTCGGCGCTGGGCCGCCGGATGCGGGCCTGCGTGGCGTAGTCCACTTCGTACAGCCCAAATCGCGGGGCGAAGCCGTTTTCCCATTCGAAGTTGTCGGTCAGCGACCAGTGGACGTACCCGAGGATGGGCACTCTGGGAAAGGCGCGCATGAACTCCGCCAGGACCGAAAGGTGTGACACGATGTACTGGGCGCGATCCTTGTCGGCCGCGTCGGCGATGCCGTTCTCGGTGATCACGATGGGCAGACCGAATGGCACGACGGTCAGCAGCGAATCGGTCAGGCCGGGCGGGTAGATTTCGATTCCCAGTTGACTGACGAAGGGCGCCTCGGGCGGCGTTCCCCAGAATATCCCGCCGAGGTCAAACCGAACGATTTGACGGCTGTAATAATTGATGCCGATGAAGTCGAGGGTGTTCTTGAATCGCGGGTACGATTCGAACGGCCCGAAAAAGCCCGGCACGTCCGGATTGAAGACTCCGGTCTCATTGCTGCGCAGCCAGAATCCATTGATGAAGTGCGCGACGACGTATGCCAGGGCCTGCTCGGTCGGATTGAACGCGTTGAAGGCCTCAACCGGCACAATGAGCTGTGCCACGCCGATCTGGGATGTCTTGCCGTCGCCGTCTGCGTCGACCGTGTCAACCTGCTTGATGGTGTGATAGGCCTCGGCGTGGGCCTTCATGAAATTGGTGAAGACACGAAACGCGAGGGCGCCGTCGAGCTTGCCGGGCGGGAAGATGCCGCGCAGCCAGCCGTGAAACGCGTACACGTCTGGCTCGTTGACCGTCACCCACCAGTCGACATCCTTGCCCCATCGCGCCGCGCAGAAAGCCGCGAACTTGCGGAAGTCCTCGATGGCATGGCCGCTGCCCCATCGGTCGGCGTCGGTGACCCACTGCGGCGACGTGAAATGCAGCAGGGTCACCATCGGTCGGATGTTCCGCGCCTTGAGTGCGACAAAGAACTCGTCGTATCGCGCCGCAGCCGCTTCGTCGGGCGTGTCCGGACCGTTGGGGAAGAGCCGCGCCCAATTCAGTGAAAAGCGATAGGTGTCGAGATTGAGGGCGAGCAGCCGGTCCATGTCCGCTTCGAACCTGTTGAAGTGGTCGGTCGCGAGGCCGCTCTTGTCGCCGCTCTTGGTCTTGCCGGCCTGCTCCCAGGGCCACCAGTCGGAGTGGATGTCGTTGCCCTCAACCTGGTGAGCGCTCGACGCGGCTCCCCAGAAGAATCCGGGGGGAAATGCTCCGACGTCGAAGCCGTCCAGATGGGCCGGCGTCAGAGGTGCGAAACGAATGGTGGGAAACAACCCACATGACAGCGCGGCAAGGGGTAGCGATATTCCAAGCCAGGTGAACAGTCGGGCACGACGGTGAGTTGACATCACGATATTCTGATTCCTCAAACAGCCGGTCGGCGCGGTGCGGGGCCGCGGCCAGGCGATCGGTCATGATAAGCCGGAGTCGCCGGGTTCCCAAGGCCTGTGTCAATTCTCAATCCGGCGTGCCGCATTTTTCGCCACAACCGTATTGCCCCGAAGGTATCATCGGAATCCGAAAGGACGAGACCATGAGCCAGCCCACGCAACCGAAGGTGTCTCGACGGAAATTCCTGACCACATCGGCGCTCTCCGCCGCCGCTGCATCGGCCACGGCGAGTCGCCTTTCGGCATTCGCCGCCGAGGGCGATGCGCCTCAACCGGCGACAGGCGCGCGACCTGTGGTCATTTCGAGCGCCAATGGCGAGAAGGCGATTGGGAAGGCCTACGCCATGCTCAACGCCGGCGCGGACCCGCTCGACGCGGTGATCGCCGCGGTCAACATCGTTGAGGACGACCCCAATGACAACTCCGTCGGCTACGGCGGCCTTCCCAATGAAGACGGCGTCGTCGAACTCGATTCCAGCGTGATGCACGGGCCGACCCACAAGGCCGGCGCCGTCGCGAGCCTGCGAAACATCAAGAACCCGTCGCTCGTCGCGCGACTGGTCATGCAGCGCACCGATCACGTGCTGATCGTCGGAGACGGGGCGCTGCGATTCGCTCGGGCGCATGGCTTCAAGGAGGAAAACCTGCTGACCGAGGAGTCGCGACAGATCTGGCTGCGCTGGAAGGAGTCGCACTCGAAAAACGACGCGTGGCTGACCCAGGAGGAGTCGGGCTTTCCCACTTCGCAGCCCGCCGCCGCCGGCAGCGAAAGGGCCGCGGTCGACCACTGGAACCGCTGGAAGGCCCGACATGTCCGGCACGGTGATTTTTTTGTCGACGCCGACGGCTATCTGCGCACCTACGGCACCATCAACTGCACGGCGGTCACCGCGAACGGCGACCTCGGCGGCGTGACCACGACCAGCGGGCTTTCGTACAAGATCCCGGGACGCGTGGGCGATTCGCCGATCATCGGCGCGGGTCTGTATGTCGACAATGGCGTCGGCGCGGCGGGCTCGACCGGTCGCGGCGAGGCGAATCTGCAGAATTGCGCGTCTTTCCTGATTGTCGAAATGATGCGACAGGGCAAGTCGCCCGAAGACGCCTGCCTCGAATCGCTCAAACGCATCGCCGATCGCACCGAAAAGCGACTGCGCGACGACAAGGGCCGTCCGAAGTTCGACCTGAAATTCTACGCCCTGGCCAAAGACGGCCGTCACGGCGGCGCGTCGATGTGGTCTGGGGCAAAGTATGCCGTTTGTGACGCCTTGGGAGCGCGCCTGCTGGACTGCACGCCGCTGTACGAACGCCCCGCGGGGACGTCTTGAACCCGCGCCACATCGGACCGCCGGGGCCCGATGACGACAAAGATCAAACCGGCCCGTACCCGCCAGCCGTCCCTTTCTGACGCAAAAAAAACCGGAATTTTTTCGCGTCAGATTTCTCGTCTGTTTGTGTAAGAACAACGGCGAGAAAGCTTGCCGCCGAACTGTCAATTCGCTTATTCTCGTCGCACCGGGGGGAAACGATCTTTTTCCCATTGTCAACCAGTTTCAATGTTCTCATGAGTGGAGCCATTCTATGAATTTGCGTGGTCGCGCCATCGGTATCGCTGCTGTTTTGCTGTGCGGAATCTCTGCGTTCGTCCCATTTGCGTCCGCCGCGCAAGTTGACGCGATATGGAACGTCGGCTCGGGCAACTGGAACACCGCCGCCAACTGGCTGCCCGTGGTCGTGCCCAACAATGGCACTGGCGGAAACACCTATCACGTCAAGATTGATAATGGCGGCGCGGGAAACGCCGTCGTCGCCCTGAACCAGATCGCAACGATTGATCTGCTGTCCATCAGCGCCAACGACACGTTGAATGTCAACACCGTTCAGGATCTCAGAATCGAGATCGGCCCGATCGTCAATGACGGGTTGATTTCGCTGAACAGCACTGGCTCCGCCACCGAATTGCTGCTCAATGCGTCGATGTCCCTGACTGGCGCCGGCGTGCTGCAACTAAACAACAACAGTGGAAATCGGCTCATCGGCGTCACGGGTGGAACGCCGCAGCACCTCACTCATGCAGCCACGCACACCATTCGCGGCGGCGGCACATTCGGCGCCGACACCCTCACGTTGACCAACAACGGACTGATCGATGCCAATTTATCAAATCCGATTTTCCTGGATCTTGCGGCAGGAACCAACGTCAACACAGGCACGATGCAGTCCAGCGGCACCGGCGGCAGACTCGAGATCATTAACACCGTCCTCGACAACACGGCGGGCCTGCTGAAGGCGCTCGACGCTTCGTCCGTCAAATTCAGCGGCTCAACCATTGTCGGAGGTTCACTTCAGGCGGACCCCAACTCGGTCTTCACCGGTGTGAATTCCACATTGCAGAATGTGACTCTCACCGGCGTCCTGCGGCAGTTCAACGTCGAAGACCTCACTTACCAGGGCACCATCACCAACAACGGCACGATTACTTTGGAGTCCGCCGGCTCTTCCACCGACATCATTGTTCCCGCAGGCGGCACAACCTTCACCGGCCCCGGTCAGATCACCATGGGCAACAACGCTCAGAACCGCATCGTCAACGCAGGTGCCGCGGCCACGCTGGTCAACGCGGCTGGACATACGATTCGGGGTTCGGGCAACCTCGGCTTCAATGGGGTGAATCTGACCAACAACGGCCTCATCGAGGCCCATCAGTCAGTCGCCATGACCATGGATCTGGCCGCAGGCCCCAATACAAATGCCGGCACAATCCAGGGCAACGCCGCGGGCTCACTGTTCATCCAAGATAGTGTCATCGACAACACGGCCGGCCTCATCAGGGCACTGGGCACCTCATCCGTCGCCATTCGCGACGGATCCACCGTCGACGGCGGTCAATTGCAGGCCGACGTGGGCGCCCAGTTCACCAGCCGCCACTCCACGCTGAAGAACATCACCCTGACAGGCCTTCTACGCCAGTTCAACATTGACGACGTGACCTATGAAGGCACCATCACCAACAACGGCACGATTTCTTTGGAGTCCGCCGGCTCTTCCACCGACATCATTGTTCCTGCAGGCGGCACGACCTTCACCGGCCCCGGTCAGATCACCATGGGCAACAACGCTCAGAACCGCATCGTCAACGCCGGTGCCGCGGCCACGCTGGTCAACGCGGCTGGACATACGATTCGGGGTTCGGGCAACCTCGGCTTCAATGGGGTGAATCTGACCAACAACGGCCTCATCGAGGCCCATCAGTCAGTCGCCATGACCATCGAACTCGCCGCAGGCCCCAATACAAATGCCGGCACAATCCAGAGCAACGCCGCGGGCTCGTTGTTCATCCAAGATAGTGCCATTGACAACACGGCCGGCCTCATCAGAGCACTGGGCACCTCATCCGTCGCCATTCGCGACGGATCCACCATCGACGGCGGTCAGTTGCAGGCCGACCCGGGCGCGCAGTTCACCAGTCGCAACTCCACGCTAAAGAACATCACCCTGACAGGCCTTCTACGCCAGTTCAACATTGACGACGTGACCTATGAAGGCACCATCACCAACAACGGCACGATTTCTTTGGAGTCCGCCGGCTCCTCCACCGACATCATCGTTCCTGCCGCCGGTGTAACCTTCACCGGCACCGGTCAGATCACCATGGGCAACAATGCTCAGAACCGCATCGTCAATGGCGGCACCCTGTCTACGCTGGTCAACGCGGCTGGACATACGATTCGGGGTTCGGGCGACCTCGGCTTCAATGGGGTGCACATCACCAACAACGGCACCATTATCGCTGACCAGAGCACGCCAATGGTGATCGATACTCCCTCCGACGGTCAGGGCTTCTTGAACAACGGCACCATCAATGTCGTAGGCACCACACTCCAAATTGTGACCGGCAACTTTACGAATGCCGGCACGGTCAACATCCCCGCGGGCGCCACGCTGGTTCGCACCGGGCATTACACGCAGACCGGCGGAACGACGACGGTGAACGGCACGTTGAATCCCTCGGTAAGCATGCAACTTTTTGGCGGCACGCTCAAGGGAAACGGCAGCGTGATTTCCAATGGTCAGCTGGCCAACGATGGGACGATTGCACCGGGCGACCCGATCGGAGAACTGTTCCTGAACAAGGGCTTGGCGCAGTCGCCCTCCGGCATCATTTCCATAGAGATCGGCGGTCTTGTGCAAGGCACCGAGTACGATCTACTCACCATTGCCGCCAATACTCACACCATAATCGACGGCACGCTTAAGGTCCGCTTCGTCAACGGCTTCGACCCGCAGGTGGGTGACAACTTCGAGGTCATGTACTATTCGGACCCGGTTATTCCGGGTACGCAGCATCATGGTGACTTCCGCTTTATTGACGCCCCCTGCAACCTGCCCGGCCGGCGCGTAGAGATCTTTCACGCTCAGGCTACAGACTTCAATGCCGGCAGCGTCACCGTGCGCATCGTCGCCGACGGAGGAGACATCGTGGACACCAACTGCGACTGCATCTACGCAATCCCAGGCGACATCCTGGCTCTTGTCCAATCCATGCTCGATCCGGCCGCCTACGACGCCCTGTATCCCGGCTGCACCGGAGCCGACGTCAACGGTGACGGCCAGCGCAACGGCAAGGACGTACAGGCGTTTGTCGATGCACTATTGAATTGACGCAATCGCCGCAGAACTTCTGTTCCCGAAATGAAACGACCGCACGAGCTTCATCAACTCGTGCGGTCGTAGTATTTAGTATCGCGTCCTAATCAGACGGCGCGCGTCAGGCGGTTGCCTCGGTCGGCGCCGGGACGTTCTCCCGCGGGATCATGCCGGCGGTCGGGCTGTCGGCAGACTCCATGTCGCCCGCCTCGCGCTCGGCCATTTCTGAGGTCGACAGGCGTCGCGATCGTCGCGGGCGACCCGGGCCGCCGTCGGCCGGACCTTCGCCGCTGGCCTCGCCCTTGGCCGGGCGGCTGCGCTTGCCCTCGTCGACCGCGTCGGCCAGTTGGGCGACGATCAGTTCGATGGCGCGCATGGCGTCGTCGTTGCCGGGGATGAGAATGTCCGCGGCATCGGGATCGCTGTCGGTGTCAACCAGACAGACAGTCGGAATATTGAGTTTGCGGGCTTCCTTGATGGCGATGTACTCGCGCTTCACGTCCACCACGAACAGCGCCCCAGGCAGCTTGGTCATGGTGCGAATGCCCTGGAGGTTCTTCGTAATTTTCTCTTTCTCGCGCTCCAGAACGCTGCGCTGCTTCTTGCTGTATTCGTCAATCTTGCCCGTGGACCAGAGGTTCTCCAATTCTTCGAGGCGATTGAGGCGGGAACGAATGGTCTTGAAATTGGTGAGGGTGCCGCCGAGCCACCGTTCGTTCACGTAGGGCATTCCCACGCGTGCGGCCTGCTTTCCGACGCTGTCGCGGGCCTGTCGCTTGGTGCCGACGATGAGAACATCGTGGCCCTGCGACACAATGGCCGACACGAACTTCTTGGCGCGAAGCAGACCTTTGACGGTCTCGCGGATGTCGACAATGTGAATGGAATTCCGCTTCCCAAAGATGAACTTCGACATCTTCGGATTCCACCGATTGGCTCGATGGCCGAAATGGACGCCGGCATCAATGAGGCCGCGGACCAACTCCGATGACAATATGCACCTCCCTTGTTTGACTCGGGTTCACGGATACGCCTGACAAAACGGTTGGTAAACCGAAACTGCCGAGAACCGCAAGGATAGACCTGGGCCGCACTTAGGTCAACATGATTCTCCCAATTTCGGGCGGCTGCACGCACACGGCTTCCACGAACTCTGCGGCAAGTTCGATAAAGCCCCGCCCATCTCGCGCACAAGCCGTGGAGGAACAAACACTTGGAAACCCGTGCGTGCGTGATTGCGGATGCGTGGGAATGACCGCCCGAAACGACTATCATGCCCGACGTCGCCGATTCATGTGAATCCGGCCGCCTTTCTCGGACGTTTCAGCCGGAACCCCCGCATGGATGCCCCCGCCCCTCCCCGAGTTTTCATCAGCGCAGCCGAGCAGAGCGCCGACGAGCATGCCGCCGCGCTCATTCGCGCCGCGCAGTCGCTGATGGGGCCGATCGAATTCGAGGGGCTGGCCGGCCCGGCCATGCGCGAGGCCGGGTGCGAGTGCTTTCACGACATGACCGCCAAATCGGCCATGGCCCTCAAGGCCCTGGGCCGTGTGCCGGAAGCCATGCTGCTGATGAACCGCCTCGCGCGGCATCTGGATTCGCGCCGCTTCGATGCCGCGGTGCTGGTCGACTCGCCGACACTGCACCTGCCGATGGCGCGGTTGTTTCGCGCCCGTGGAATTCCCGTTTTGTATTACATCGCCCCGCAGACCTGGGCCTGGGCGCCATGGCGCAACGCGCGCATCGCCCATCGCGTCACCCGCATGGCCTGCATCTGGCCCTTCGAGGAGGCCTACTTTCGCGGACACGGCATCGAGGCGACCTACGTCGGTCATCCGTCATTCGATCACCTGCTGGCGACAAAAGTCGATCCGGCACGCGTCACCGCCCTCCGCGCCGGCGCTTCGCCCGTCATCTCGCTGCTGCCGGGGTCGCGGCGACATGTTGTCGATGAAGTGCTGCCAGGTCAGATCGCCGTCGCCAAGGCGCTGTCATCGCGATTCCGCCAGCTTCGCTGCGTGATCGTCGCCGCCAATGAAACGGCCCGCGAACAAATCGCGCGGCAGATCGCCGGCGTGCATTTGAACCATGAAATCGTTATCGGCGCGGAGGACCGCGCGGCCGCGATCGAGGCGTCGGACCTTGTCCTCGCCGCATCCGGCACAGTCACGCTCGAAGTCGCCTATCGCGGCGCGCCGATGATCGTCATGTACAACCACGGCCGCTGGCTCTACACCCTGGCCGGACGGTTTCTCATTCGACTCAAGCACCTGTCGATTCCCAACATCCTTGCCGAACGCGCGATCGTGCCGGAATTCATGCCGTTCTATCACACGGTCGATCCCATCATTGCCCGGGCGCTGGAATTGTTGTCGACGCCGGCGTCACTGGAGCGGATGCGGGCGGAACTGAAGGCGCTGATCGCACCGATGGTCAAGCCCGGCGCTGCAGAAAACACGGCGATCGAACTCGCCAAGGTCCTCGCCCTGCGAAAGCCGCCACAGCAGACCGCGGCGCTTCCACCGAGCGACGGTGCTTCTGATGACGATACCTCGACTGCGGCTCAATCGGATTCGTCCGCAGTGCCCATGGCGAGCGGAGCGGGCCCATGACCGCCCCGGCGACGAAAGACAGCCGAAGCGAAACGGTTCGTCGTTCGACGCCGCTCGATCTCGCAGCGCCCCTTGTGCGTCGAGCCGGCGATTTAGACGCGCCGGAAATCATTCGTTTGTGCCGGCAACTCGGATACGCAGTACAACTTCGATCCCTGCGAACACATTTGTCAGCGAACGACGACCGCAACGGTCCGTGGGCGTTGGTTGCGGTGGATGCAACTGATCGAGTTGTCGGGTTTGTCCATGCATTCCGTTGTCCGGCGATCATGGAGGATGCGGGCCGAATTGAGATCGGCGCTCTTATCGTGGACAAGTCCCACCGTCGCCGGGGAATCGGCCGCAATCTGGTTCGCGCCATCGAAGATCGGGCCAGACGAGCCCGAGCCCGCGTCGTGCGTGTGCGAACCAACGTGATTCGTACCGACGCAAACGCCTTTTACACTGATCTCGGCTTCCAGCAGGTCAAAATTCAGACCGTATTTGAACGCTCGCAGACGCGTCGCGTGCGGGCACTTTCGCGAGGCCGCACTGCGCGATAACGTGCAATCATGCATCGCCCGACATCCAAGCCCCGTCGGCAGGCCATGACCTTCGTGGAGTTGATCCTCGCGGTGCTGATGACGACCGCGCTGCTGTTCCTGCTCATCGGCTGGATGTCCAACCTGCGGCGCACGGCCAAGGTCGAACTGGCCCGCACCGTCTTGGCCCACCTCGACATTGCGTTGGCCCGCTATCACCGGGCACACGATCAGTTCCCGCCGGTGGAGCGGTCGGATACGACGCAGGCCGCCGTCGTGCAGTTATTGAACAACGAGCGCACCCGGCCGATCATCGAGTCTCTGCCCGAATCGGTTCGGCGCGGACCGGGCGGCCGCAATCTCGTTGATCCATGGGGAACACCGCTGCGCTACCTATCGGAGTCGGACAATTCCGAGTACGTGAAAGCCAACGAGGGCCGTCCCATTTTCGTTTCGGCAGGGCCGGATCGGGATTTCGGCGATCACGATCGGGCGTGCATCGGCGATAATCTGCGCAGCGACGATCCCGATCGCGAGGGCTTTCGACCGTTGCTGAGTCTGCGGGAGACCGCAGTCGAAAAGTAGGGGAACGCATAACGGAGTCCCAGACGTGGCGAAGAAGAGCATTGCGGACATTCAAGTCGAGGGCAAACGGGTGCTGATGCGCGTCGACTTCAATGTGCCGATCGAAGACGGGCGCATCACCGACGATCGCCGCATCGCCCAGGCGCTGGAGTCCATTCGCTCGGTGATCGACCGCGGCGGCAAACTGGTGCTGATGAGCCACCTCGGACGACCGGCCGGGAAGGGTCCGGAGCCGGAGTTCAGTCTGCGGATTGCGGCCGATCACCTCGGTTCGCTGCTCGGCAAGCCTGTCACCTTCGTCGACGCGTGCATTGGCCCCACCGCGAAATCGGCGGTCGCCGCGATGAAGCCCGGCGGCGTGGTCGTGCTGGAGAATCTCCGCTTTCACGCCGAAGAGACGCTGATCGACCAGGCCAAGAAGAATGCCGACAAGAAACCGACCGCGGAACAACGCGCGAAGATCGACGCTTTCGCATCTGAACTCGCCTCGCTCGCCGACGTCTACTGCAATAACGCCTTCGGCACCTGCCATCGCAAGCATGCCAGCATGTACGACGTGCCGCTCAAATTGCCCGCCGGCCATCGCGTCTGCGGACACCTCGTGCAGCGCGAATTGCAGTTTCTCGGTGACGCCCTGCAGCAACCGACCCGGCCGTTTGTCGCGATCCTTGGCGGCGCCAAGGTCAGCGACAAGATCGGCGTGATCGAGGCCCTGCTGCAGAAGGTCGATTCGATCCTCATTGGCGGGGCCATGGTGTACACGTTCTTCGCGGCCCTGGGCATGGAAGTCGGTAAAAGCCTGTGTGAGCGCGACAAATTGGAACTGGCCCGATCCCTGCTCGCGCGGGCAGGCGGCAAACTGCGGCTGCCGGTGGACAGCGTGTGCGCCGCGAAGATCGAGCCTGGCGCGAGCACGGAGGTTGCCAGCGGCGCGATTCCGTCGGAATTAATGGGATTGGACATCGGCCCCGCAACGATCAAACTGTATCGCGAGTTGATCGCCCCGGCGAAGACAATTATCTGGAATGGTCCGATGGGCGTCTTCGAAACGCCGCCCTTTGACAAGGGCACCGTGGCCGTGGCCGAGGCCATGGCCGGCGCTACGTCGGCCGGTGCCACCACCATCATCGGCGGCGGAGACAGCGCGGCCGCCGTGGACCAGGCAGGTCTGGCGGAGAAGATGACCCACATCTCAACCGGCGGCGGCGCAAGCCTGGAGTTTCTGGAAGGCAAACCGTTTGCCACGATTGAGATTTTGGATGATGCGTGATGATAAACGCCGCGCGGCGAGAGCATGGCCGCCAAAGGCCGCGGCCATGCCACCCGGCCGCGCCTTGCGATGGATTTCGATGATCCAGCCTTTGGCTTAGGGCAAACGGCTAATTCATGACCCGACTTCTTCTGATTCCCTCCGGCCTCACCGACTGGCACGAGCAGCAGCGCATCGCCGGCGACACCGATCTCCCGCTCAGCGAGGAGGGCGTCCGGCAGGCCGAGGGGCATGGTCCGCTGGTGGCGCCGTTCAATCCGACGGCGGTCTATTCCGGTCCGGGGGAGTCAGCGAAGCAGGCCGCCGGCGTCATCGCAAAAAACCTTGGTCTGCGTGCGCGGTCCATTGCCGCGTTGAAGGAAGTCGGCCTCGGCCACTGGCAGGGCCTGACGCAGGAGGAATTCGAGGATCGCTTCGAGCGCGTCGCCAAGGCCTGGGAGAATGACCCCTTGGCGGTCACGCCGCCCGAGGGCGAATCGCTTGGCGCCGCCGAGAAGCGCCTGTGCGACGCCCTGCTCAAACTCGTCAAGAGCCGGCCTGATGAGACGATTGTCGTCGTGCTTGGACCCCTGGCCTGCGCTGCGGTGCGATGCCGGTTCGCCGCCGAAGGATACGAGCGATTCTGGGAATTCGTTGGTGAACCGGCGGCGCATCACGAGTTGGATGTGCAGCCGGAGGATTTCAAGAAACCGCACGCCGAATCAAGCCCACCCACGGAGCCAGAAGGCGGCTGACGACTGTCTTCACACCAGCCCGCGCCGCAGTTCATCGAGCGGATACAGCGTGCCGCGCCAAATGATGCCGCCGCGCCACAGCGCCAGCACCATCGACCGAAGCAACGCGAAGCCGATCGCGACGCAGCACACCGGAAACGCCAGCCCATGCCACCAGGTCGAGCCGTTTCGGCTCGCGGCCATGCCGAGCAGCGTCATCTGCGCGGCCAGCAGCGCGGCGAACAAAACGCGGCTGCCATCCGCCGCGAACAGAACACCTGCGAGGGGCACGACTCCCAATGCCAGCAGCATGAAGAAGCCGCGCAGGCTCTTCGACACGCGATAGTCGGCGCCGCAGAATCCGTTCTTCTCCAGCCCCTTGATGACGCCCCACAGGCCGATCTGCCATCGCACCAGAATCGTCGGCCAGCCCGCCAGCCCGTCGCTGATGAATCCGCCGTGCTTGAGCAGTTTGCCGAGTTTCACATCGTCGCCGACCTCCATTCGCAGCGGCACGTGTCCGCCGATCGCGTCATAGGCCCTTCGCCGAACCAGGTTGAACGCCCCCACGCCGCAAAATGCATCCTGTCTCAGCGGATTCCGCACGTGCCACGTGACAAATGCGAGACAGAAGAAAACGCCGAACAGACAGCACGTCGCCGACTCGAAATACCCGCCGGGGATCAAACCCGGCATCAGGCTGAGGTGGTCGAGCTGTTCGCGCTCGGCCAGCGTGACCGCCTTCGACACCGCGTCGCGTTCAAAGATGATGTCGCCGTCGGTAAATAGAATCCAGTCTGAATCGGTCGCCGATGCGCCGACGTGGTTCGCGTGGTTCTTTCCCAGCCAGCCCTCGGGCAGGGTTTGTATGCTCCGCGCCACCAGCCGCGGCTCCCGCGCCGCCAGTTGCTGAATGATCTCGCCGGTGCGATCGGTCGAGCGATCGTTGATGGCGACGACCGTCAGATCGGGATAGTCCTGCGCGAGGAGCGAAGTGATGCACTGTTCAATGGCGGCTTCCTCGTTGCATGACGGGACGATCACGCTCACGCTCGGAACCGCCCCCCCCGGCCGACGTGGAATCTGCGGCGTAATGTCAGACAGATGCCGGCCATGCCGCATCGCCCGCCATGCCGGATAGGTCAGCACCAGCCAGCCGGCGAGGCCCGCGACACCCACAACCCAGCATGAAACCGTCCAGAACATTCAGCCATCCATAGCCGCCGGAGGTTCGCGCCGCAACTTTCGATGAGCGTATCACCTCCAATCAGCCGGTTTGCCGGCAGTGTCGATCACCAAGCCAGTCAGAACCCACCACGCAAGTGGTGGGCGCCTGGCGAGTGGTGCGTACGTGACAACATGGTCCACCACTTGCGTGGTGGGTTCTGTATGCGCCACCAATCTTGACCGATCGATGGTCCAAAACGACAATGCTCCGCTGGAGACGCTTCCACCCATCCAAAACTGGAGACCATCGCCATGCATGAACGCACCCGTGAAATCCTGAGCTGGTACAGCAGCGACAACCCCGGCACCCTGAACAACCTTGCCCGCATCCTCAATCACGGACGCCTTGCCGGTACCGGACGCATGGTCATCCTGCCGGTCGATCAGGGTTGGGAGCATGGACCGGCGCGAAGTTTCGGACCGAACCCCGAGGGCTACGACCCACGCTACCACTTCCGCCTCGCAATCGAATCGGGTTGCAATGCCTACGCGGCGCCGCTCGGCTTCATCGAGGCTGGCGCCCGCGAGTTCGCCGGCGAGATCCCGACGATCCTCAAGTGCAACAACCATGACCTGCTCGCGGATGAGAAGGATTCGTGGCAGGCGTTGACCGCGTCGGTGAAGGACGCGGTTCGATTGGGCTGCGCCGCGATCGGACTGACCATTTATCCTGGCTCGGCCATGCGCATGGACATGTACGAGAAGCTCCGCTGCTACGCCGAGCAGGCCAAGGAGGCCGGGTTGGCCGTCGTGGTGTGGTCCTATCCGCGCGGCAGCCAGTTGACCAAGGAAGGTGAGACGGCCGTCGATGTGTCCGGCTATGCCGCGCACATCGCCGCCCAGATGGGCGCGCACATCATCAAGATCAAGCTCTCGACCGATCACCTTGAGCAGGAGGCGGCGAAGAAAGTCTACGAAAAGGAAAAAATCGCCATCGGCTCGCTGACCGAGCGGGTGAAGCACATGGTGCAGTGCTGTTTCAACGGACGGCGGCTGGTGGTCTTCAGCGGCGGCGCGAAGAAGGACAGCGAAGACGCCATCATCGACGAGGCCCGCGCCATCCGCGACGGCGGCGGCAACGGCTCGATCATCGGCCGCAACAGCTTCCAGCGCAAGAAGCCTGATGCCCTCAAGCTGCTCGACAACATCATGAAGATCTATGAGGGGAAGACGAAGTAGGTCAGCGGTTTCGCCCTACGTCTCTCTGTTGAGCGCACGCGAAATCGGGTGCCATGCCGACGGTCGTTGCGTCGGCATGCGTGGGACTAGGTGCGATCGTTCTCTCGCGCGGCACGAGCATGGCCGCTGACGGCCGCGGCCATGCCAGCCGACGACATCAAACTACGGTGTAATCCGCGACATACCTGATCGGACACAACACCGCATCGTCGGGTGTCAGGTCAATCGAATCCTGCGCCGAATACTGGGCCATCCCTCCAAGTGCTTCCGGGCCTGTGGCGAAGATGCGCTCAGACCACGACTTGATGTCGCCGGCCCAAGGCTCTTCCATCACGCAATCGCCTTCGTGTCCCCAGAAGCAGACCTTGCCCGCCATTTCGCCGTTGAGAATGAGAAACCAGATGTCTGGACTGTAGTTGATGCGCGCGAACGGAAGCACGTCCTCGAATGAATAAGGCAGACCGCTAAACTCATGTTCCACACCCTCGAAGCACCACTCCTTAAATTCTGACTTGAGCGCGGGCCAGTCACCGGCAGGGAACACCGTGATGGCGCCCATGGTCTCCTGCGACAACTGTCCTCCCGTTCTCTGCTCGATATCGTAGGCCAGCTTCGGAACCCAGATTCCGATGCCGCAGCCATCTTCGACCAACATTCGCAATTGAACCACGCTTTCGATGTCTGGAAGCCCCTCAACGATTGCCAGCTCTTGAGCGTCAGATTCCGCCCCCTCCGGCGCGCCGAGGCTTCGAAAACACAACGGGACGCGGTATTTGGCTTCTTCCGCATTGGAGTTGAGATCCGAGCAGAGGAAGCAGGGATTGGGGTCTGCGAAATGTGGAATGATGTCTGTATTCAACATTCGAGGCATCTCCTGCGAGTGTCATGCCGACGGTCGTTGGGTGGGATTGTGAACAATCAGGTGTGATCGTCCTCGCGCGTTTCGAGAGCATGGCCGCCAACGGCCGCGGCCATGCCACCCGAAATCACTCGTACTCCAATTGCTTGCGCAATCGGCTCTTTGTTAGTGCACGCCCTGATCGCCGAGCCAGCGCTCCGCGTCGATTGCCGCCTTACAGCCCATGCCGGCCGCGGTGACGGCCTGGCGATACACGCTGTCGGCGCAGTCACCCGCGACGAAGACGCCTTCCACGCTGGTCGTTGATCGATAGGGGTCCTTCAGCTTCACGTAACCCTTGGCGTCGAGTTCCAACTGGCCATTCAAGAACCCCGTCGCCGGCGTGTGGCCGATCGCCACGAACAAGCCCCCCACCGCCAGGTCACTCGTCGCTCCGGTCACCGTGTCCTTCATCCGCACGCCGGTGATCGAATTGTCGCCCAGCACATCGACGACCGTCTTATTCCACTGGAAGTTGATCTTGGGATTGTCCTTGGCCCGCTGGGCCATGATCTTGCTGGCCCGCAGTTCATCCCGCCGGTGGATCATGTGCACCTTGCTGGCGAACTTGGTGAGATACGTCGCTTCCTCCACCGCCGAGTCGCCGCCGCCCACCACGGCCAGCTCCTTGTTGCGGAAGATCGGCATGGCCCCGTCGCAGACCGCGCACGCGCTCACCCCGCCGCCGGAGCGGGCCAGCCGCTGCTCGTTCTCCAGGCCGATCCAGTTCGCCGTCGCGCCGGTCGCAATGATCACCGAATGAGCCAGATACACCTTGTCATCCTCGGCGATCACCTTGAAGGGTCGCACCGACAGATCGACCGCCTTGCAATCCTGATATTTGTATGAATGTCCGTCGTCGGGATTGGACACATCGGGCGTCATGCCGTCGTCGGTCACGATGCGCGTGCCGAAACGCACGGCCTGCTGCTCCATTTCGGCCATCAGCTTCGGCCCGGTGATGCCGTGGTGAAAGCCGGGGTAATTCTCGACCTCGGTGGTAATCATCAACTGTCCGCCCGGCAGCACCAGGGATGGCACGCTCTTGGGCCGACCGGCGAAGATGAGCGGCGTGAGGGCCGCCCGGGATGCGTAGATGGCCGCGGTCCAGCCGGCAGGTCCGGAGCCGATGATGATGACTTTTTCGATGGATGAATCGCTCACGCCTTGCTCCTTGGGTTTCAGGCGCGCGAAGACCGCGCAACCGGGACGATATCATAGCGGCGTCGATTCCAAGCGCGACGACGCGCTGGATGCGGCGCGCCCGGCCGGCCCGGCGCGACTTTCACAATCCCGCGCCGCTTCGTAGCATACGCCCATGGATCGATCGCGCCGTCGACAACTCGCCGTCATCGCACTGGCATGGCCTCTGCTGGCATGCGGATGCAGCCTTCGCAATCCCTTTCGCCAGCCCGACCCGGTGCCGGTTCAGCGATCGGAGTGGAAATTCCACGGCCGGCCCGGCGTCGAACTGGTCACGCCGCATTATCTGGTGCGCACGACCTGCAAGTCCCCGACGCTGCTGGCCGCGATTCCCGACTTTCTCGAGTCCTGCTGGGATGCCTATGCCGAACTGCTGCCCAGCCAGACCCAGCCGACCGAACCGCTGAAGACCTACCTCTTTCAGGGCCGCGCCGAATGGGAGGCGTTCACCGACGACTTCGCCCCGGCCCGCGCCGATGTCTACAAAAAGATTCGCTCCGGCGGCTACAGCGAGCGCGGCACGACCGTCTCGCATTACAGCACCATCAGCGCGACGCTCTCGATCCTCGCACACGAGGGCTTCCACCAATACCTCGAACTGACCCGCGGCCGCAACATTCCGCCGTGGCTCAACGAGGGACTGGCCTGCAACTTCGAGTCCTTTGAGTTGGATGCTGCGAATCGACCGGTGTTTCAGCCTGAAAAGAACGCCCTGCGCCGCGGACACCTGGCCGAGGCCATCAGCCGCAATCGGCTGATCCCCCTGAGCGAAATCCTCGAGACCCACGCCGGCGAGCAGGTCCTGAAGCAGTCGGCCGATGTTCGCACCTATTACGCACAGGAATGGGCGCTGGTCGTGTTCCTGAGACAACCGTCTTACAAGAACCCCTATCACGACGGATTCGAAGAACTCATGCGCGACCTCGGCACTGACGCCATGACCCGCCGGGCACAGGCCGCCCTCACGCCGGACATGCTCGGCAAGGCCAACAACGGCGAGGCCGTCTTTCGCGCCTACATCACGACCGATTATGCGAAGTTTGATCGCGACTATCAGGCGTTCGTGCGCGAACTGCTCGGGTTGAAATCGTAGGAACCGCATGGCCGCACGAAAGCAAGCCAAATCCGCCCCGACTTCCGGCGGCGACGTCTACACCAGTCCACTGGTCGCGCGGAATGCCTCGCGCGCGATGGCGGAGTTGTTTTCGCCGCGCCGCCGGGCGACTACGTGGCGACGCATCTGGCTTGCACTGGCCGAGACGCAGCACGAAATGGGCCTGCCGATCAGCGCAAAGCAGGTCGCCGCGCTGCGGAAGCACGTGCAAGCTGTCGATCTCGCCGCTGCGGCTGCGCATGAGCGACGGGTGCGGCACGACGTGATGGCGCACCTGCACGCGTATGCGGATCAGGCGCCGATCGCCCGCGAGATTCTGCACCTTGGCGCGACCAGCATGGACGTGGTCGACAACGCCGATTTGATCCTCATGCGGGAGGCCCTCGATCTCGTGCGCGGCCGGCTCGTCGCGGTCGTCGAAGCCCTCGCGGCGCAGGCCCGGAAGCACAAGAATCTGCCCTGCCTCGGCTTCACGCACTATCAGCCCGCCCAGCCGACCACCGTGGGCAAGCGGGCCGCCCTCTGGTGCTGGGACTTTGTCCGCGATCTGGATGAAATTGACGCCCGTCGCGACGGATTGCGCTTTCGCGGAATGCGCGGTGCGACCGGCACGCAGGCCGGTTTCCTTCAGCTCTTCCGCGGCAACAATGCGAAAGTGCGCGAACTGGAACGCCGCGTCGCCCGCAGGCTTGGCTTCGACCGCGCCGAACCGGTGACCGGTCAGACCTACAGCCGCAAGATCGATGCGCAGATCATGGCGGCGCTGGCCAACATCGCCGCCGGCGTGCACAAGTTCGCCAATGACATCCGTCTGCTTGCCAATCTGAAGGAGGTCGAAGAGCCGTTCGAGCGCGGACAGATCGGCAGCTCGGCCATGGCCTACAAGCGCAACCCGATGCTCTGCGAACGGGCGACCGGGCTGGCGCGATTCGTAATCGCGCTGTCGCAGTCGGCCTTTCAGACCGCCGCCGAGCAGTGGCTCGAACGCACGCTGGATGATTCATCCAACAAGCGGATCATCGTGCCCGAGGCGTTCCTCGCGGTCGACGGGATGTTGCAGATCGTGCAGCATGTCGCGAAAGGCATGGTCGTGCTGCCGCGCGTAATCGCGGCGCGGCTCGAGGCTGAGATGCCGTTCATGGCCACCGAGGACATCCTCATGGCGGCGACGACGGCGGGCGGCGATCGGCAGGCGCTGCACGAACGCATTCGTATACATTCGCTCGCCGCGGCGCGCGAAGTGAAGGAGCATGGCCGGCCAAACGATCTGCTCGCACGGCTGAAGGGGGATCCGGCATTCGCGAAGGTGCGCGTCGACAAACTGGCCGACCCCAAGGCCTACACCGGTATGGCCGCCGACCAGGTGGAGGAGTTCCTGAAAGACACCGTGGCGCCGGTCCTGCGACGACACAAGAAAACGCCGAGACCCGGCGTGGAGATTTCGGTGTGAAAAGGGGCAAAGCCCCGACCCAGCTTCAGCCCGGGGCAGAGCGCAGCGCCGCCCCGGGTTCGTCGATCTGCTTTCGCGACTCAGTGCTGAAGGCCCGATTCAATCGCCGGCATGCGCCATTGGTCGGCATTTGAAACGGGCCTTCAGCCCTTATTATCCCTAAACTTCGCAATCCCAGGGCGGCGCTACGCTTGCCCTGGGCTGCGGCTGAAACGCACCGTTGGTGCTCAATAGCGGGAGAGACTGTTATGACACGCGAACAACTCGCCGACCGCATTCGCGCCGCGGCCGTGCTGGAGGGCGATTTCACCCTGCGATCAGGGCGAAAGTCGCGGTTTTATATCGACAAATACCTGTTTGAGGCCGACCCCGAGATCCTCGCGGAACTGGGCCGCCGCTTCGCCGAAAAGGTGACCCCCGACACCACGCGGATCGCCGGGGCCGAACTCGGCGGCGTCGCCCTGGCCGCATCGGCGTCGATCGCCGCTAAAAAGCCGTTCGTCATCATTCGCAACGCCAAGAAGGACTACGGCACCGGCAAGATGTACGAGGGCAAAATCGAACCCACCGACCGCATCCTGCTGGTCGAGGACATCGCCACGACCGGCGGCCAGGTGCTGGAGGCCGCCAAGGTGATCACCGGCCTGGGCGCGACGGTCGAGCGCATCGTCGCCGTGGTTGATCGCCGCGAAGGCGCCGCGGAGAACATTCGCGAAGCCGGGTTCGTCTTCGAATCGCTGTTGGATTCGCGCGATCTGCGCCTGCCGGTCGGCGATTGACAAAGACTGGGACAAGTCGACATGTTTGACGGTTTCGAATGGGATCCGGAAAAGGCCAAGAGCAATCTGGCCAAGCATCGCGTATCATTTGAAGAAGCGGCTACAGTATTTTTTGACTATCGCGCCGTAACAATATTCGATCCCGACCATTCCGAGGAGGAGGATCGATTCATCACCGTCGGTATGTCGAGTCACGCACGCATTTTGACGGTCGCCCATGCCGACCGCGAGGAGCGAATTCGAATAATTAGCGCCCGCCGCGCCACGCGGCGCGAAAGGTCCAATTATGAAGAAGGCCAATAGAAAGATCTCGCGACATTCTGACGGAATGCGAAAGGAATACGACCTGACCGGTGGCGTGCGCGGCAAGTATGCCCGGCGACTTGTGCGGAACGCCAACGTCGTGGTGCTCGCGCCGGATGTTTCGGAGGCGTTCCCTGATTCAAAGTCTGTCAACGAAGCGCTGCGCCTGCTGATGCGGCTCGCTCGCAAGCGGGTCAGTTGATGAACGGTTTCGGGTGAGAGTTTTCTACGCCGCGGCGGGATCGGTGACTGCCGCATCGGCCAGCGCCACGTCCGCCTCGGTGAGCAGCCCCAGTTCGACCAGCGCATTCATGGCGGCCTTCTGCTCGGCCTCCTTCTTGCTCGGGCCCCAGGCGCTGGGAAAGCGGCGATCGCTCACGCACACGGCCACCTCGAAGCACTTACTGTGATCAGGGCCTTTCTCATCGAGCAGTTCGTAGATTGGCGTCGCGCCGTGTTCCTTCTGGGCGTGCTGCTGAAGTTGGCTCTTGTAGTTATTCTGATGCTCGCTGGCCACGGCGTCGTGAATATACGGCACCATCTCGCGCAAAACGAACTTCTTCGCCTCGTCCAGCCCGCCGTCGATGGCGATGGCCGCGATCAGAGATTCCAGCACGGCCGCGGCCAGAGACGACGGCAGCTTCGACCGGGCGGCGATGCCCTTGCCGAGGTACAGCCATTCGGGAAGCCCGAGTTTCTCGGAGATCTCGGCGCAGGTGCGGCGCGAAACGACGGATGACTTGATCTTGGTCAGTTCGCCTTCGAGGTATTGCGGGTAATTGTCATACAGGTGCCAGCACACGGTCATACCGAGGATGGAGTCGCCGAGGAACTCCAGACGCTCGTTGCTGTCGACACGATTGGCCGTGATGGAGGCGTGCGTGAGCGCGGCCGTCAAAAGCGCATGATCTTTGAACCGGTATCCGATCGCCGCCTGGCAGCGATCAAGGGCTTCCTGTGACATGTCATCGACCCGAAGAGCGCGAGGTACATCCAGGCCGATGAGGAAAGCCGCTCAAATCAAACGTCGAGCGATGTTCGTCACGGGCCTGCCGGCAGTCGCGATTTCGAACGCTCGCGATTACTCCACCGGCTGTTTGAATTATACTATCGCGTGCGTACACCGTCAACTTAACCTATTTCCCGGACGTTATTTCCGCGTGAACCCATCCACCGACCTACCCACTGCCGCTCTGCCTTGTTTGACCTCCGACGTGCCCCCGATCCCGGCCGCCATCAAGCGGCGTTACGAGGATTTCGAGGTCGAAGAGATACCCGCCTATCAGCCCTGCGGGGCCGGCGATCACATCTATTTCACGATTGAGAAAGCCGGTCTGGCCACCATGCGGGCCGTCAACGACATCGCCCGCGCCCTGGACGTTGCCCCGCGGGACATCGGCGTGGCCGGCCTCAAGGACGCCCGGGCCGTCACCCGGCAGATGCTCAGCCTCGAGCACGCCGACCCGAAGACAATCGCCGCATTGGACATTCCGAGAATTCGCATCCTGTCGACCAGCCGCCACGGCAACAAGCTCAGGATCGGACACCTGCGCGGCAACCGCTTTCGCATCAAACTGCGCGGGGTCGAGCCGGAACGACTCGGTGACATGCGGGCCGTCTGCGATACCCTCTCGCGCCGCGGCGTGCCCAACTACTTCGGCTCCCAGCGTTTCGGCCTGCGCGGCGACACCGGACACATGGGCCTGGCCATTCTCCGCAATGACCCCGTGGCCTTCATCGACATGATGCTCGGCCTTCCCGGTCCGCACGACACCGGCCCGGTGCTGGAGGCACGGAAATTCTATGAAGCCGGTGACTTTCAATCGGCGGCAAAGGCCTGGCCCTACGGCTTTCGCGACAACGTCCGTGCGAGCCGCGAGATGGCACGCACCGGAGGCAAGCACAAGCGGGCGTTCTATGCGGTCGATGCGCGATTGAAGTCTTTTTGCGTCAGCGCCTACCAGTCGCAGTTGTTCAACAACGTTCTGGCTCGGCGATTGGATCAGATGGATGCCATCCTGGAAGGCGATCTGGCCATCAAGCATGACAACGGCGCCGTCTTCCGCGTCGAAGACCCCGGCGCGGAGGCCGCTCGCGCAACGGCATTCGAGATTTCCCCGACCGGCCCCATCTTCGGACATCGCATGACCCAACCCGGCGGCGTCATGGGCGACATCGAGCGAGAAGTGTTGGCAGCGGAGGGGCTCACGCCGGAGGACTTTGCGAATGTCCGCGGCATCAAACTGGCCGGCGCCCGGCGGGCCTTGCGTTTCGCCCCGAAAGAACTCGCCATCGAGGAAGGTTCGGACGAATTCGGCTCGTTTGTCGAACTGCGATTTGCCCTGGAGTCCGGCTGTTACGCGACGATGCTGCTCCGCGAAATCTGCAAGGACAAATTGGAAGAAGGGTTGGAAGAGACCGGCGACTGACGCGGCGGGCCATGCTGATCGCCATAAGGGCACGATGGCACTTTCGCCGACATCATGCCGTGAGACGCCGCGACAATCCGCGATATACTGTTCATCGCCATGAATGCCCTGCTGCGCGATTTTGGCTCCTGGTTCTGGCGGCTCGTGCCGGCCAACCCCATTCTCGTTCGCGTCGTCATGGCCGGCGGCCGCCGCGTCTCGCACCTGTGGATCCGCGTCGGCTACCTCGGCATCCTCATGGCCGCAATGGCCATCGCGGCCCTCACCCTGCTCTCGGGCGGCGCCGGCTCGCTGGCGGACATGTCCAAAAACGCGACCCAGGTCTTCAAGTGGGTCTCGCTCGCGCAACTCACCATGGTGTGCGTGATCGCCCCGATCTTCGCCGCCTCGGCCATCACGCAGGAAAAGAACTCCCAGACCTTCAACATCCTGCTCACAACGCCGCTGACCAACGGGCAGATCGTGCTCGGCTCATTGCTGTCGCGGTTGTATTTCGTGCTCGTGCTACTGGGCGCGGGCGTGCCGCTTTTCTGCATCATGATGGTCTATGGCGGCGTGACCGGCGACAAGATCGCCCTCGCCATTCTCCTCGCCGCCTGCACCGCCGCGCTCACCAGTTCCCTCGCCATCGCCATCAGCGTGATCAAAATCGGCACCGGCCGAACGATCTTTTCCTTCTACCTCGCCATCGCCATTTACCTTTTCGCAATCGATGCCCTTGCCGGTTGGACCGCCCTGATTCCCCCCGAGGCCGTCCCCGCCCCCGGCCAGGACGAGCGCATGAGTTGGCTCGCGGCTTTTCATCCGTTTCTCGCGATGAAAGTGTCCGAGGGCACCACGCCGGCGCCGCCGCTTGGCGCCGTGGCGCACTACGGCTTCCCGATGAAGTACTGGGTAGCCTATCCGCAGTACAGCTACATCGTCATGACGATCTTGGCCTCCATGGGCCTTATCTTTTCCTGTCTATTCTTCGTTCGCCGCAGTCAGAAAGAGGGGGAGCCGACTTTGTTCAACCGGCTCTTCGCCCGCGGCGGCGAAGGCGGAGATGGCGGCGCCGAGCGCACGCGCAAGCCGCGCCACGTCGGGGCGAACCCCGTGGCCTGGCGCGAAGCCCACACCCGCGTGGCCGCCGGTGGTGGGTGGTTCATTCGGTATGGCCTGCTCGCATTGGGCCTGATCCTGGCCGTCGTCGTTCTCATTTATTATCTAAGCGGCAACGCCACGCCCGCACAGGTCCGCCCGTGGATCTGCGGCATGGTGGAGGTCGAACTGCTCATCGCCCTCTTCATCGCCACGACGACCGCCGCCACGAGCATGACGCGCGAAAAGGAATCGAACACCCTGAGCCTGCTGCTCTGCACGCCCATCACCAGCCGCCAGATCATCTGGGGCAAGGTGCGCGGTCTCATCAGCATGGGCCTGCCGATGCTCGTCGCACCCTATGTGACCGTTGTCTTGTTTTTCTTTTTCGACATCGCCTATGGCCGGTTCAGCCCGAGCGGCAATCCCGAATCGACCGTCGGCTGGGAGACCCTCATCTCGCTGCCGATCCTCTTCATCGCCTTCATGGCGGTCTGCTGCATGTGGGGTCTGGCCTGTTCGATCAAGCAGACCAAGACGATCATGGCGGTGTTCTATTCGATCGGCATGACCATGCTCGTCTCGGGCGGCCTCACCTTCTGCGGCGTCATGAGTCAGCACGGCAACACGCCGACCATTCCCGCCCTGCTCATGCCATTCGCACCGATCTACGCGATTCTCGTCGCCATCAACCCGACCGAGACCCTGAGCAGCACGCTCAACGCCTACGGCGCGGTGGCCGATCTCGACACGGTGCGGATGCTGGCCTTCGGCGGCTCCATCGCGGCCGCGGCCCTGTGGATGTTCGTCGGCTGGGGCCTGCTCAACAGCATGGTCCGCAATTTCGACATGACGATTCGAAAGCAGATGGCATAAGGGCGCGACTGCTTCTCAACTCACAATCTCGGACTCATCCTCAATCCGAAGTCGACCGCCAGCGATATAATATCCATGGAGACTCCATGAGCTTTCAACGCATCACCATCGACCCCGCCGTCTGCACCGGAAAGCCCTGCATCCGTGGGCTGCGCTTTCCGGTTTCGCGACTCCTGGGCCTTTTGGCCAGCGGGGAAACGCGCGATGCCATTCTCAAAAACTATCCCTATCTCGAGGCGGAGGACATCGACGAGGCACTTCGCTATGCGGCAGCGCTTGCGGATGACGAAACCGTTGAGCTATCGCGATGAAGTTTCTTGTTGACATGCCCCTCTCGCCGGGCCTGTCGCGACTGCTGTGCGCAAATGGGCATGATGCGGTCCACGCCAGCGACCTGGGCTTGTTCGATGCGGAAGACGTTGTAATTCTGGCCCGCGCCCGCACCGAACAGCGAATCGTGATTACGGCCGATTTGGACTTTCCTCGCTTGCTCGCGCTCTCTCATGCAACAAGCCCGGGTTTGATCTTGTTCCGAGGCGCACAATACAGCGATCCCGGCATCTGGACCCGGCTGCAGCGATTGATGGCAGCCATTCCGGCAGATGAGTTGAGTGCCTGCGTCGTAGTCATCGACGATTGGCGGGCCCGGCTTCGTCGATTACCGATTTAACAGTTGATAGCCAGATCATCAGGGCGTCACGGACACCCGCCGCCCAGTACGCAGGCCACGAACGGCTCCACGTCGTCCACGTTCACGACGCCGTCGCAGTTGATATCGCCGTGATAGATGTCGCAGCCGGGATAAGCCGCGGCGTAGTCGACCGGATTGATGATCGCCAGCACAAACGGCCCGACGTCGACACCATTCACCGACGCGTCGCAGTTCATTTCGCCGCGAGGCCCGGCCGGGATGTGCAGCACCGCGCCGAGGCTCGTGCCGTTGCCGCAGCCGTTGGTGACGACGCATCGGAACGCGAGACCGTCCAGCGCCGAGTTGCCGTTGATCGCGATCGTGAGCGTTGGCATGTCCACGTTTGACGCAATCGACGCCGATGCCCCGATCGCCCCATTGTTCAGGTCGGCGAAGACGCCGCTGCCGACCGCCGTCTCGATCTGCCACTGATAGGTGAACGGAACCGTGCCGCCGGCCGCGACGAAGAAGTTCACCGAGCCTGATGCGCACATATTCTGCTCCACCGGCTGCGTGCCGATGGACGGCGCGATGCATCCATCGCACGACGGCGCGAGGTATGTCCCCGGTGAACCCTTCTCACCCGTCGTCGCCACAAACGAACCGTACTCATCTGCGAAAACGGACAATTCCCACGCCGCCACATCGTTCTGTCCGATGTTCGCCGCACAAGTCTGTCCGCTGGTGTTCTGGGTCCGAATCGTCCCCGGGTAGGTTTGATCGCCATAGGTCAGCCGGTCAACCAGCACATTGCTTGCGTTGAAGAGATTGATCTCGTCATTCCGCGCGAGGTTATTACCGGTCGTCACACCGAGGTTGCCGATGATCTTGACCCCGGCACCCAGACCCCATGCCGTGCGGAATGTCTCGGCGTTCGCCTCGGTGATGATCACCGACTCGCCCGGCGCGACCGTCCCGAAGGCGCTCAGCGAAAACGCCCCCGGCGTCACATGATCGTCGTCGAAGCTCCAGCCGGTCATATCGACGGGGTCTTGCGAGACGTTCGTGAATTCCACGAACTCGCCTGATGTGCCGGAATACATCCACTCAGTGATGCGCATGCCGCCCGAGGCGCCGAAGGTGTACTCAATCCGCATCGGGTCCCACTCGGTGTGGCTGGGCATGTACGACTGCGACAAATAGGTGTTGGCTGACGTTGCCCCCACGTAGTAATCGACCCGCTGACCAGCCGTCGCGGCGATGGGCAGAACGACCGAATAGGTGCCGTTGCCGTTGTTGGTCATCAGCACGCGCTGGTAGACGCCCGTCGGATTCGGCCGATACCACAACTCCACCTTGGAGATCGCGCTGCCGTTCGGCGCCACCGCCGCAGTGATCGTGACAGGCTCGGACGGATCGGGCGAAGGGTTGGACGGCGTGACGGAACTGATGGTCGGACCATTGGCGACGACTTCGGCAATGCCGTTGAGGAACGTGGTCCGCGAGGTGAGAAACTGCTGCAGTCCGGGAATCGTTCCGCCGAAGGGCGGGCTGCCGCCGAGATTGACGCTCGTCGTGAAATTGGTGGTAAACAGGGTGTATGAATAAAGCTTCTTGGGATCGGCCTGCACGTGGGCGTCGATCTGGTTGCGCAGGGCGGTGGCGAGCGGCTCAAAGTAAGTCCAGTTGAGGTCTGCCTTGGCCGTGCGATAGTGGGCGAAATACCGCTGCCGCAGTTCGGCAACCGACAGTACGCGGTTGAGAAACGGCTTCGTGCTCGACCCGAAATTGAGCGTCTGTGACCAGTTGGTCTGTGTGAACGTTTCGTTCGCATCGGTCTGCAGCAGGAAGGTGCGGCCGTCGGTGGGGTTGCGGTAGGTCATGAAATCCGCGCCCTTGTTTACATAACTGTCGTCATCCGTGAGGATGTTCTCAAACACCACCGACCAGATGGAGGGATCGATTGCCAGGATCGGATCGATGGTGGTCTGCCAGTTGGCGACGACGCCGTTGGTGACGGCGTTGCAAACCGCGATGTGCGGCGGCCATGGGTCAGCAAACCCGCCGGCATCCTTGATCTCATAGGCGCTGGAATACGACGTCGGATTGGTGCCGAAATAGCGCAGCCCCGGGCCGTTCGGATTGTTGGCGCACTTGATACGCAGACCGCCGGTGTCGGCGAAATGCGAACTGAGCATGGTCTTGTTGAACTGCTGAACGTTGTTATAGACGCCCCAGTTGGCGCCGTTGATGGTGACCAGCACGTGATTGGCGCGGGGATTGGGCATGTACTGCGCGACATAATTGTTGTATAGCACTTCGCGGCAGAAGGTCGGATCGTGGAACCCGTTGTTGAGGTTCAGCGAGCCGTAGCCCAGCAAGTCCTGATCCGGATCGACGGCGTCCATCTCGATGTTCAACGAGAATTTCTGAGAGCCCTGCGGCAGGGCGGTGTACGACGTGTTGCCGCGAATGCGAATGCCGCAGTTGGGATACACGACACCATCCACCGTGAGCGTTCCGAGCAAGTTGGTCTGCGAGGCGTAGTTGTTTCGCAACAACGTTTCCCAATTCGACTCGACGAACGTGATGTTGATCGTGCGCAGGACGGAGGTGTCATAAAGGTCCTGGGCGGTGGCAGTCCGAGTCGAACCCAAGCCGGCTGCGATGGCGATGGCGATGACTGCGGGAAGGCGAAGCGATCTCATGACGAGGCTCCAGTGGGGCTTTGGGATAGGCTTGGCGACATTCGGCCCGGGTCGGGCGCGGGCAGGCACTAACGACAGAAACGCCCGTCCCCGGCAAAAATTGCACCAGTTCTTCGCGAGATCATCATACTCGCCAAACAATCTGCAATTCGATTTGCTAATGCCATGTCGTTGTGCAGAGTCTCACAAGCCCGCGCAGGATCGCACATCGAGGTGCGTAGCAACACAGAAACGTGGGATCTTCGACGGGCTTGGATGCCCTTTCCACCGACCACCAGGCTGGAACCGGGGCTGGTTATCGGGCTAAAGGACACGGCCGCTTTGGTGCTCATTCCGGCGGAATGACCCGCAGCCCCGCCCCTCGCCCGCCTCCGACCCTGTGTTATGATGCGCGGCTCGGCGCTGCGGGCGCGGCCTGCGCCGATCGAAAAACGTGACAGTCTGCGACCGCCAATCGACACCCTGACGGAGCCACCCATGTCCGCCGTGGATTTTGACCATCTCTCCAAATACATGAAATACTCTCCCGCGGCACGGGACATCCTGCAGGAGCCCGAGCGCGAGACCAAGATTCAGCTTCGCCTCAAACTGTCCGAGACCGAGAGCATCTCCGCCGAGTCCTACGTCGTCTATCACTGCACCGTACGCGGCCCGGCCAAGGGCGGTATTCGCATGGCCCCGAACGTCACCATGGAAGAGGTTGGCCGCCTCGCCGAGTTGATGACGTGGAAAACGGCACTCGTCAAGATTCCCTTCGGCGGCGGCAAGAGCGGCATTCGCATCGACCCGTCACCGCTCACCAGTTTCATCAAGGCCGCCTTCCTCAAGGAGTGGGTCGCCCAGATGCGCCGCGACTTGGAGAAAGGCGTCTACGTTCCCGCCCCCGACATGAACAGCGGCCCGACTGACATGGCCGTCATCTTCGGCGAGATGCACATCCCCGAGTGCGTCACCGGCAAGCCGATCGGCGTCGGCGGTTTGCCCGGACGGCTTGAGGCGACCGGTCGCGGCGTCGCGACGATCACGCGGCTTGCGGCCGAGCAGGTGCTCAAGCAATCGCCCAAGGACCTGACCGTCGCGATTCAGGGCTTCGGCAACGTCGGTTCGTTCACCGCGATGTACTGCCAGGAAATGGGCTTCAAGGTCGTCGCGATCAGCGATGTGACCGGCGGCCTGCACAATCCGCAGGGCTTCGACATCCCGCGGCTGATGCGGCACGTGAAGGAAGCCAAGTTCATCGAAGGCTTTCCGGGCACGAAGATCACCAACGAAGAATTGCTCAAACTCCCGGTCGACATGCTGATCCCGGCCGCGGCTGAAGATGCCATCACCGAGCAGAACTGCCGCTGGGTGCAGGCCAAGGTCATCATCGAAGGCGCCAACGGCCCGCTCACCCCGGCCGCCGACCACATGATGCGCGAGCGTGGCGTGCCCATCGTGCCCGACATTCTCGCCAACGCCGGCGGCGTGTCGGCGTCGTACGTCGAGTGGCACGTGTCCAAGAGCGGCGCCATGACGACAAAGGAAGAAGTGCTCAAGAGCGTCGACAACAAACTCGAAGACGCGTGGAACCGCATGCGCGCCGCGGTCAGCAGTTGCAAGTGCGACATGCGCACCGGCGCGGAGCTGGTCGCGCTCGACGAATTGCAGACCGCTTTGCGCGATCGCAACTGGATCTGACGCAAGACGCCGATTGCGCAATCGACCGACGCCGCGTCTCCCCGCCGCGCGGGACGATGCATGTGGAGCCTTACACGAAGTCCTGGCGTGACCGGTGCGTCGAATGACGCACGCTGCGATCGATCGATGGCCCTCAACTGCGGGGATTCGTCCATTGTCTGAATCCACCGTCATCCGCATCGACGCCCCCGCCAAGATCAACCTCACGCTGGCGATCCTCGGCAAGCGCCCCGACGGATATCACGAATTGGAATCCTGGGTGATTCGCATCGACCTGTGCGACCAACTCGAATTCCGCCCGTCGAATCGCTGGTCGCTCGCCGTTGATTCCCGCGATCCGGATGTCACCTCCGACGACAACAATCTTGTTGCACGAGCCGCGACAGCACTGGCCCGTCACGCCGACCGATCGCAACATGCCCAGGTCACGCTTCGCAAGCGCATCCCCTCCGGCGCGGGCCTCGGCGGCGGCAGCAGCGACGCGGCCGCCACGCTTCGCGGGCTGAGCGCCCTGTGGAATCTGAACTGGCCCGATGAGCGTCTCGTGCAAATCGCCGCCGAGATCGGCTCGGACATCCCTTGCTTCTTCGGCCCATCATCCGCAACCATCCGCGGGCGTGGCGAGCGGATTGAACCCGCGGTCGCGGGCTGGCCGGGCTGGGTCGGCCTCATTGTTCCACCGTACAAGCTGGCCACGGCCGACGTCTACCGGCGGTTCAGCCCGAGCCGAGCGCCCAGCCATATTTCTCTGGCTGAGATCCGACGGATGGACTCGCATGGCGCGCAGCAACGCGGCCTGTTATTATTCAACGACCTGGAACCGGCGGCCTTCGCGCTAGAGCCGCGACTCGCGCAGCTGCGCGAGACGGCGCAGAACGCCGGCGGCCGGGCGGTCAGAATGACAGGAAGCGGCAGTTGTCTATTTTCTGTGTTTGACTCGCATCAGGAGGCGCTGACCTGGCAACGGGCGGTGCAACAGACAATCCCGAAAATTGCGGAAGTTCTGGTCGTTCGGACACTTTGATATGACATCAATGAGGGAGGCGGTCCGATGGAAATCACCGAAGTCCGGGTCAAACTGGTGGGTGGACCGACCGAGCGCGTGAAGGCGTTCTGCACCATTACCCTCGACGGCGGATTTGTCATCCGCGACCTGAAGATCATCGAAGGCCCCAACGGCGTGTTTCTGGCCATGCCCTCGCGCAAACTGGCCGACCGCTGCCCCAAGTGCGCCGCGAAGAACCACCTGCGGGCGCGATTCTGCAATCACTGCGGCAACCGCCTGAACGAAGGCCGCGCCCCGCGCGACGATCAGGGCCGCGTCAAACTGCACGCCGACGTGGCACACCCGATCAACGCCGACTGCCGCGATATGATTCAGACAAAAGTCGTCGAAGCATTCCGCGAAGAGGTCGAGAAGTCGGGCCAGCCAGGATACGAACCCGCCACGGACATCGAAGCCGAATTCGGCGGCGTTGAGTTTGACGAATTCATGGAGGCATCGCGCGAACGGCAGACGCCAGCCGCAGGACATGACGGGGCAGACGTCGCCCACACGCATTCTCATGAAGCCGGTCACCGCGGTGGTTCGCCCGGTCCCGCGCCCGTCGGCAGGCAGGCCGATGCACGGCGCAATGCTTCGGACATCATTCGAGAGTCCGATTCGCACACTGTGGGCAAGCCGCTCAAGATGCCGTCCACTACCCTGCCGGCGCGACAGGAGCAGGCCGTGTCAGCCTCCGACGATGACGATGGATTCGCCGCCGGGATCGTGTGACCATCCACAGGATCGGAACGCCGCCGTTCGGAACAACCCGTTTTCGCGGATGCATCGCGTCGCCAACACGGTGCCTGGGTGTGTACCGCCGCATTATCGCCCCAATTCTGACCCATAAACTTGATCCATGCCCCATTCTCTGGAACAATAAACAGAGGTGGAGCGCGCAACCTGTACACCGCGGACCGACCTTCCCGGTTGAAGGGTGACGATGCGCCAGGGGATCCGCCCCGGCGTCTGAGTCGGCTGCGCTGGGAGTTTGCCAATCCAGGCACATCGATCCATGGATGGAATTCAGGAGCAATCATGATCGCCAAGCGCATCGCCGGTATTCGTTCGTCCCGCAGGTCAATTACAAGCGTCGCTTTCATCGCGGCTTGTTTTTCTATGTTGTCGTTTTTCTCGGTCGATGCGTCCGCCGACGAGCGCAACCCGGATCGCCGCACCGTCGGCTCTCGCTTTGTGGAAGTGCCGATGACCTTCAGCACGGTGGGCGAACTCGTTGTGCGTCGCCGCACCAGCCCGCCAACTGACTTGCCGGCTCCGCATGGCGGATGTCCGCAAAGCGTGATTTCGCACTCCACCGCCGCATTTGAGAGCGGCACGACCGTCGCCGCACAGGGCGGCATGCTCGAGGGCGAGTGGTGCGCTCAGAGCTATGAAATTCCCACGAGCGAATTCCCCATCAAAATCATCACCGCCGAGGCGATTCTGGCCTCGCCGGTCATCACGGCGCCATCGCAAACCGAATGGGGCGTCGGCTTCTGGCAGGGCACGCCGGCCGCCGGCAGCCAGGTGGTGGAGTACCACTCCGACGGCGTGGTCATCCCGCATGCCGAACACCCGATCGGACAGAACGTCGCCTACATCATCAACTTCGGCATCGACCCCGGCGAACTGGCCGACCAGATCTACATTCAGGCCGCCAATCCCGGCAACCCGACCAACACCTTTTCGGTCGGCTTCCGCATCGACCAGCACAACAACCAGCTCGCTTACTGCTTTGCCGGATTCTGTGACGTCGCATGCAATCCCAATGACACGTTCTGCGGCAATCTCTGCACCGGCAACAATATGATGTACTGCGTCGACCAGGTGCCGCCCTCCGGCGCTTCGCAGTTGGCGCGAAACTGGCTGTTCGGGGTGAGTTGCACAGGCTCATGTTTCACAGGTTGGCGCAGCTTCAACAACATTCAGGCAGCCTGCCGCCCCACCGGCGATTGGATGATTCGCGTCACCTATGAGCCCAACTGCGTCATCGCCCCGACGATCACCGGCGTGAATCCGCCGTCCGCCAACAACGCGGCCCCGGCCAATCTGGAGATTCAAGGCAGCAACTTCAACGGCGCAACGATCGCCCGGCTGACCAGGGCCGGCGAAGTCGCCATCATCGGCACCGGCCTCACCATCGGCGCCGGCAACGCCTCGGTGACCGCCAACTTTGATCTGACCGGCGCCGCACTCGGCGACTGGAACGTCGAAGTCGCGACGCCCGGCGGCACCGGTTTCCTTGCCAACGCATTCACGGTCACGACGCCCCTGCCGCCGACGATCGCCTTCCTCGACCCCGGCACCGAGAACAACGATCGCGTCCGAACGATCACATTCAACGGATCGCAGTTCGCCGCCGGCAACACGACGGCCCGCCTGATTCAGGGCGGCACCACCATTACCGCGACAAACGTCAACGTCTCGACCCCCGGCGTGCTCACCGGCAGTTTCGATCTGCGCTGCGTGCCCACCGGCCTCTACAACGCACAGGTCACCACCCCCTTCGGCACCGACACGCTCGGCAACGGCTTCCTCGTCACAACGACGCCGCCTCCGACCGTCTTCGGCGCTGACATCACCGACACCGTCAACTGCCCCGGTTCGCTCACCATGACCGTGTTTGGCAGCGATCTCGTCAGCGGCGCGGCCGCGTACCTCGTTCGTTCGGGCCAGCCCGACCTCGCGGCGACGAACGTCGTCTTCAACGATTCGACGTCGCTGTCCGCCTCCTTCAACACCGCCGCCATGCTGCCGGGTACCTATGACCTCAAGGTCGTCAATCCCGATTGCGATCAGGCCACGACTTCGCCGCTCGACTGGCAACTCGCGGTCGGCGCATGCGTGCCGACGGTCTCCAGCGTGGTGCCCAATACCGCGACGAATCATCAGTCCGCCGCCGCCCTCACAATCAACGGCGGCAGTTTTGTGACAGGCGCCGCCGTTAAGCTCACCCACGCCGGACAACCGGATATCAATGCGACCAGTGTCACCGTCGTCACGGCCGCCCAGATCACCTGCACAGCCAATCTCCAGCTTGTGCAACTTGGCGCTTGGCGCGTCGTGGTCACCAACCCGGGCGGCGCATCCAGCGCCGAAAATGTGAACCTCAATGTGACCGCTGGCCCGGCGCCGACGGTTTCGCTGGTGACCCCGGCGAACCCCACCAACTGCGGCCTCTACAACGCCACGATTCTGGGGACGAATTATGTGTTCGCCGCGGGCGTCAGCGTTCAACTGGAACTGGCCGGGCAGCCCAACATCGTGGGCACCAATGTGGTCCGCGTCAGCAATACGCAATTGACGGCAACCTTTGACCTCACCGGCGTGGCGATCACCCCGACGTCCGACAAATGGGACTGCCGCGTGAGCAACCCCGACGGCCAGAACGGGCTGGGCGTCAACCGAGTCAACGTTGTGATCTGCCCGGCAGGCTGCACCAAGGGCGACATCAACGCCGACACGCTCCGCAACGGCATCGACGTCTCGCACTTTACGCGCGTCTATTTGAATCCGGGCGGCGCGACCGCCACCGAGCAGTGCGCCGCCGACCTCGCCGCCCCCGCGGGCGTCGAAGCGAATGACGTACCGGCATTCGTGAATTGCCTGTTAACCGGCGTGTGTCCGTAGGAAGCTATTTCAGAGCCCCGGACGCAAGTCCGGGGCCTCGAACTTGGATCAGCTGAATGCACCGCGAGGACTGGCCCACCACTTGCGTGGTGGGTTCTGATACGGCCTCAAAGGCGAATGTAGAATTGAGAATGTAGAATGTGAAAAGGCTTCGATACTGTTCGGGGCCTTTTCTACATTCTGCATTCAACATTCTTCATTTTCTTCAATCCACCACCACATCATCCAGCGCCGACACGCTCACGACCGTGTGTCGGAATACGAAGAGCCGCCGGCGGTTTGACACCACGCCGTTGAGCTTCGCTTCGCAGATGTAGCGTTCTTTCGACACGTGTCCCTCGGTCTTGTCGCGAAGGTCCGCGGTTTCCAGCCAGAAACCGTCACCCCTGACCTCAAGCAGCGTGCCCAGAAAGATGATCGATCCGGCCGTGTCGAGCACGACCGTGCGGCCCAGCAGGCTGTCCAGACTGTTTGTATCGGCTGTCATCGTGCGATCTGGTTTCCCCGTCCCTACAGTTCCGTGATAAGATAATAGCGGCCGCGGTCCGCGTCGCATCTTTGCGTCGCACCCTCGACTGCCGCGTGCCGACTGGGATGACACGACTGCCACACGGGGACCGATTCATGAACCCGACTTGCCACCGACACCGATCGACGACAGTTCTCGCCTTGCTCTCCCTTGTTCTGCTCATCGCGAGCGGGCTTTCCTGGTTCGGCTCATCCGCCACGAGCGCCAATGCCCAGATGGCCCGCGTCGACGACCCGCCGCCCGACGACGAAGACGATGCCAACGCCTCGAAGCTCGTGGCCCCGCTTCGGAAATTGACGCCCGAGGAAATCAACCGCATCCGCTACCTCGAACTCAAGGCCATGCGAATCGCCAGCGACGACCGGCCCGACAAGGTGATCGTCAAGATCCCGCCCAAGACCATCGAGGAATTCCTCGACGAGAAAAAGGGCGACGACGGCTTTCAGGGCGACCAGCAGCGCCGCGAATTCCACAAACTGACGCCGCCCCAGAAGCTGCACAAGATCGCGCGATACGACAAGGATTTGAAATACGCCGACAAGGTGCAGATCGAAACCGACCCCGAGGTCTTCGTGACGTTCCGAAAGCGCGTGCTCCCGATCGTGCTGCAGAATTGCGCCACGGCCGGCTGCCACTCGGCCACCAACGCCGACGCCGCGGTCTTCCGCCTGTCGAAGGACCCGAAGAAACTGCCGGTCTCGATTTATACAAACTTCGTCACGCTCTGCCAGCTCACCGTCGACAAGCACGCCGTCATCGATCGCATCACCCCCGAGGAGTCGCTTCTGCTGACATACATGCTTCCGCCCAAGGACGTGAAGCCCGAGTTTCAGCACCCCGGCGACGTGAAGTACAAGCCCGGCTTCCCCAATCGCGCCAGCAATCACTATCGCAACATCGAGAACTGGATCCGCTCGCTCAAACACCCCGCCGAGGACTACGGCGTCGAATTGGTGCCGCGCGCGCCTGCCGCGTCACAGCCTGCCGATGACGACAAGATGAGTGATTCGGATGATGCCGTGAAGCCGCCGCCGGACAAGCCCAAGCCCGAGGCGTGACGCGACCTCACGGCCGTTCCGATTCGTGCAATCTCCGCCGCGACGGCGCAACGGATGGATGCCCATGCTTTTTTCGCGATCCCACGGCACGCCGCCGTGGCTGCTGGCCACCAATCTCTCCACCCTCGGTCATACCCGGCGACTGCGCCGGGTCGTGCCGTCGTCCGATTCGACGCAGATTTTTGAATATGTCTTTGAGACGGGCTTCGAGCACCGCCGGTTTCGACACCACTGGATCGGCGCGGTCGTCACGGCGCCCCATCAGTGGGCCCGCGCCTTCGTCGCCGGCGCCGGCTGGGCCAGGGCCGTCGGGGCCCCAGTCGGCCACCACCGCGTGCCGCTCGGCCCGCCGGGCGGTCCGTCGATTCTGACGGCCCACCTCGAGGATCCCGAACAATGGTCCGGCCCCGGGGCCGCCGCGGTGCGCGACTGGTTCGCCGCCCAAAGCCCCGATCATGTCTGGGAAATCGTGCCCGGTTTCGTCATCGCCTACGTCCCCGGCGTGATGACCGAGGCCATCGGCGAATCGATGGCGACCGGTGCGCAGGCACTCGCCGAGATGCTGGTCGCCAATCCGCCGACCGCGCCGGCAGTTGCCGCCATACCGGCCGCGGCGACCGCTTGATTCTTGCCAAATATATCTTTTGGCTTGGGGTTGATCCAAGCGTGCAAGACAAGCGTGCCACTGCTTCAAGCAGTGAGGTGACCGGGGGCGCACGCCACCGCCTTACCCCTTGAAGCAGTGGCGCCCGTCACGTACTCACGCCATGGTTTGCAGACGGCAGTCTTGCTGCCAAGCCTGCCTTACGGCTCTGTCGCTACTTCGGGTTCCGGCGTGTCCGGCGGGTTTGCAGGCGCGGATGTCGCCGCACTCCCGACCGCCTGCTGCGTGACGGCCTGAAGCATCAGCTCGAGAATACGCTTGTAAACTTCGTCCTGTTCCTTCTTCTTCTTCACCTCTTCAGCCGGTTGCGATGCCGCGGAGGGTGGTGTCGTCTGCGAATTGACTTGCGCATCTATGACAGCGCGAGTAACCTTTCCCAGAAGCTCTGGAATGGCGGCGGCCTTGTCTCTCTTCCCGAAGATACTGGCCGTGTCGCGCATCAGTTCCGAGAGCAGCTTCTTCTGCTCAGGAGGCAGATCCTCTGCGGAGCCGCTCACGAACAACTCGGTCAGTTGCGCCAATGCGGCAGATGCCTGTCGCTGCTGCTCCGCCGCGGCGCGCTCTTCCACCAGCTGCTGATCCCCCTTGGCGACGTCCGCCTTCAGCTCGTTTACTTGCGCGCGGGTTTCCTCCACCTTGCGGACGCTGCGATTCAGCACCCCCAGCGTCACCGCCGCCGCCAGGATCAGGCACGCCGAAATGGCGATCAGCCGCGCGTGTCGCGCCAGGCCCTTCTTCAGCAGATACAGGCCCGTCGCCGGCACCGCGCTGATCGGAGAACCGCCCAGGTGATTGCGGATGTCCGTCGCGAGCAGGTCCACCGACTGATATCGGTTTTCCCGATCCTTCTCCAGGGCTTTCAGGATGATGGCCTCGATGTCGGTGTCCAGCTTGGGCTGCAACTTGCGCGGCAGCACCGGCTCGGCATGGGCGATGTTCTGCAGCACCCGCCCGATGGAGACGTTCGTCTCATACGGCAGCGTGCCGGTCATCATCTCGTACAGCATCACGCCCAGCGAATAGACGTCGCTGCGCGTGTCGATGCCGCCGGGGTCGCCCGCCGCCTGCTCGGGCGACATGTAGGCCGGCGTGCCCACGATCTGCGCCGTCATCGACAACTCGGCATCGGCCAGGCTCCCCGCCTTGGCCAGCCCGAAGTCCAGCACGTGCGGCACCCCGGCGCCATCCACCAGGATGTTGCCCGGCTTGAGATCGCGGTGAATCACGCCGCGCTGATGCGCATGGCCCACGGCGTCGCAAATCCGCGCGAACAGCCGAAGCTTCGCCTGCACCGTGATCGGATTGACCTTGAGGTATTCGGTCAGGCCGTGACCATAGACGTGCTCCATGGCGTAATAGAGCCGGCCGTCAAATTGACCGCTGTCAAATATGGGAATGATGCACGGATGCTTGAGTTGTGCCGCGAGCGAGATCTCGCGCTCGAACCGCCGCCGCGCCGTGTCCGATGCGAACGGCCCCTCCAGCAGCACCTTCAGCGCGACGACGCGGCTGGTCGACTTCTGCACGGCCTTGTACACGACGCCCATGCCGCCGCGGCCGATCTGCTTCTGAACGTCGTATCCGGTGATCTTCGGCAGCGCCATCGCCGGCAGCGCGTTGACCGCGGAACTGCCCCCGACCGGACGGGTGCGATCGTCCGCCAGGTCGTTGGCCGAGCCCGAGCCCATGTCGCGAATCAGGTCCAGCCCGCGCAGGTGCTCGCGCAGCTCGTCGCGATATTCCTGATTTTCCGCCAGAAATGCCGCTTCAGAGATCGCCTCGCCCCGCGCCCGCCGGTCAAAGAAATCGTTGAGCAGGGCTCCGATTCGCTCGTCCCGCGGGTCGGTCGAATCGGTCATCGAATTGTCCCGATCGATCTCGCTCATTGCCGTGCAGTCCGACTCCTCAATACCGCCCGAGCGGTCGGAAACCGCGATTTTACTCCTTTTTACCGCCGCGGCGCAGTCCGGACGCGCCGACGACGCCGCCCCGATGTGCTGGGGGAAACCCGTCCCCCGCGAATCCAATTTACCACGGCTCATGTCTGACGCCATTACAAAGACGGACGTTGTTTGGAACGCCGAATGGATGGGCCTGCCTCTAACATACGCCACACAGGCACATTATGATTGTTCGAGGCGATTATTTTCCGCGAACAGCCGTGCCCGGCCGTGCGGCCGCGCCAGGGGCATTCGGGTTCGCCAAGGGCGCACCCAATGGGTCCCGATGCAGGGGTAGACGAGCGGCGCGGCCTGCCGGTGCCGTAAAATCGCCCGGGTGTGGTGGTTGGTGCGAGTTCCCCCTTATGGATGCCCAGGAAACGCAGATCCTGCTCCGAGACGCCCGCGGCGGCGACGAGGACGCCGTTCGGCGGCTTCTGGTGGCCTACCACCCCCGTTTGCGGGCCAGGCTCCTGAGGCAGATGGACGCCGTCATGCGGGCCAAGATCGAGCCCGAGGACATCCTGCAGCATGTGTACCTCGAGGTCTTCAAGGCCATCGGCACCTTCGACTATCAGGGCAAGGACTCCTTCCTCCGCTGGATGTTCACCATTCTCGACCGCAAGTTGATCGACGAGCACCGTGCCCTCCGCGCCGAACGCCGCGACGTGCGACGTGAGGTCTCCAATGCCCCGGCCGCCTCTCACAAATCGACATACGTTGACTTGATGGCCCGCATCATGTGCGACGGCGCCTCGCCCAGCCAGAACGTCCGCCGCAAGGAGGCGGTCGGCGCGCTGGCCGCCTGCCTCGCCGCCCTGCCCGAGCATTACCGCGATGTGATTCGCATGCGATTCATGGAGGGGAGACCGGTCGCCGAAGTCGCGGAAGCGCTCGACAAGAGCATCGGCTCGGTGCACATGATCTGCCACCGGGCGCTGAAGCAATTGCGCGAATTGATCGAGCAGTCGGAAACGTAGTCGGCGGCCCAATCAAGAGGCGATTGCGCGAGCAATCGGATGCCGCAGCCGGGGAGTGCGAAGCTCTGCTTCGCCAATGGGATAACGAAGCGCTGCTTCGCTTTCCGCCGAGCGAAGCTTGAGCTTCGCATTCCCGATGACAAAGCTGGAGCTTTGTTCTCCCCGGTTTCCGCGCAAATTGCAGGAACACGGGGTGGGTCGGTCGTGTTGATCCGCCTTTTTGACTCTCTGTCGATGTTCGTCGTTGGCCGATTACAATTGCACCATGCCTCGACCTTCCCGCACCCGCCGCATTCTCAAGTGGACCGGGGTTGGGTTGTCCGCCATGATTATCACGGCATGGTTGACGGGACTGTTATGCGTGGTGGCTTTCACTCCAACTTCAGGCTTTGAGGCGTTAATCAACCACCGTGGGATCGCGGCGTCAATCGAGAAATCGAATTCCACGCCGGTTAGTCCACCGCCAAACCTGTTTTGGATAGAACCGAATCAATTCACCCGCCTTGAGCTCGCGTTGCCCACGACCGGGTTTGATCAGCTGGACCACTATCCACTACACGTGTCAATCCATAGCGTGTTTCTTCCCTTCTGGCTCCTGCTCCTCCTCACCGCCATTCCGACGGCGTGGCTGTGGCATCGCGACCGTCGCCTGATCTCCTCTTCGCCGGATCACCGGCTCTGCCTCCGCTGCTGCTACGATCTGTCCTGAAAATACCCGCCGCTGTGCCTGTGCTACGCGGTTTTCGGCGTGAGCTGCACGTTGAATCCCAGAGAGTCGAGGCGTTTGATAATTCCATGGATAACCCTCTGCGGTTTGATTTGG
>Ga0268299_1000390_pt1 | contig 144267 bp, 108 predicted proteins | sample NOBtaG_FD_193484 | JGI IMG/M metagenome (GOLD analysis project Ga0268299, IMG submission 193484) | Activated sludge microbial communities from bioreactor in Nijmegen, Gelderland, Netherland - NOB reactor | ecosystem: Engineered > Bioreactor > Aerobic > Activated sludge | place: Netherlands...
CAGACTCTACCTCTCACGTCTCTGGATGACTTTGGGGCTTCGTGCTCCCTAGCGCACTCGCCCGCGTGAGCGGCCTCGCTGTCTGTTCGTGTTCCTACGGTCGTCTCTTTGCATTCGGCCCTTTCGCGTCGCCACCTCACGGGGACAACCTGGCCTACGGCTTCAGTTCGTGTCATCATCGTCTGTCGGGGACCTTTCACCCCGCTAGCTATCGCATGTGCCAAGCACACGAGGGACCGCATGCTGCGGTCCCGGATGTCCTTCAGGGTTCAAAAAGGTTGAAAACTCCAGTCGCGGCTATCGGCCTTGCCGATGGTTTGTAAGATGATCCCGCCATGCAGTCGCTGCTTTCACGCATCACCATCAACCCCGAGATTTGCCACGGGCAACCGGTGATTCGCGGTCTCCGGTACCCGGTCGAGTCCATCCTCGAATACCTCGCGGGCGGGGATACCTTTGAAGAGGTTCTGGCCGAATTCCCGGATCTGGAGCGGGAGGATCTGCTCGCCTGCCTGGACTTCGCCACGCGTTCCCTGAAGCTGAAGAGTCGGCATCTCGTGCTCGCATGAAGTTCCTGGTGGATGCGCATTTCACCGCCCGGCCTGTGCGCGTTCCTGGAAGAAGCCGGGCACGAGGCTTTCCATACCAGCCAATTGCCCGCCCAGAACCGCACCACCGACCAGATCATCAATGACCTTTCGCTCCGCGAGCAACGGGTGGTCATTTCCAAAGACACCGACTTCTACTATTCCCATCTGCTGCCTCAGAAGCCGGGAAACTCGTCTTGGTTCGCACCGGCAACATCGGCACACGCGACCTGAAGGCGATGTTCGCCAGGAATCTCCCTGCCATCCTCGCGGCGGTGGATCAAAACTCGCTCATCGAATTGGACCGGCAGACGGTACGCGTGGTTGCCTGAGACCAGTGAGGATTGGCTGCGGCCGATCGAAGCGTAGCGCGCCGAAGAACCGCAGACCGAAGGATCCAGGCATGCGCGGAACGGCTGGCCTGATTGTGGCGGAATACCGTTCAGGTCGGCCGTTGCGCTTCCCGACGACACCGGTAGTGTCGCGGCATGACGGTCACCGCAGTTCTGTGAATGGAAGGACCGCTATGAGCATTACCCTTGATTTGGACGAGCAAGCCCTGGCGAGCCTGCCCTTTGGGCCGGGCGAACGCGAACGGCTCATGCAGATCGAACTGGCGTGCCGCTTTTACGCCAACGGGTGGCTGAGTCTGGGACAGGCTGCGCGAATGGCCAAACTCGACCCCTACGCTTTTGGCGTTCAGTTGGCGGAGCGCAACATCCCCCGCCACTACTCCCTCGACGACCTCAAAGCGGATCTCCGGTATGCGGGTGGTCAGTAACACCTCGCCACTTTCCAATCTGGCGATCGTTGACCAACTCGAACTCCTTCGGGAACAACTCGGCCGGATCCTCATTCCCTCTGCCGTGCGTCTCGAATTGGACCGTTTGTCGCATCCCGCAGCACGTGCCCGTTTGGAAGCCGCATTCCGGGATGGGTGGGTGAAGGTGGTTCCACTGACAGCCCCTCCGCCCGAGGAAATCGCCTCGACGCTCGATGCCGGCGAGGCGGAGGCATTGGCGTTGGCGTTGGCCGGGGAAGTCCAGGCCTCGCTGATCCTGCTGGACGAAACAGCCGCACGCAGGAAGGCGGACCAATTGAGAATGCCCCATGTGGGCATTCTCGGCATCCTTCGCCATGCAAAGCGATCCGGGCGAATCCGCTCGCTTGCCGACGAAATCCGCCGTTTGCGAGCCGAAGCCCGCTTCTTCGTCAACCCCGACTTGGAAAAGCGATTGCTCATATCAGTAGGCGAAACATGGGCCGGCGCGTGAGGCGAAGTACCCTGGAATTTCCGTCGAGTGGTAGAGCCGGTGTCGTTTCGGGATCCCGCAAACCGACAACTGGGTAGGCTGACTTCACGAGCTACAAAACGGTGGAAGTGGAACTCGAAGACGGCCGGGTCCGCCCGTCCGGCGCGGAACAACTTCCGGCCAAGGCCCGTGCGTTGCTGACCTCCTGGACTCCAACGGTGTGGAGCCATTCGAACCGCCAAATGGCCCTTCCGGACCTTCCCTCGCTGACTTGATGGCCGACTCCTGCGGAATCGGGATGGGAAAGTACACCGACCTCTCCCGCAACAAGGCGCACCTGGATGACCTTGGCCGATGAAGCCGGTCCTGTTCGACACAGGCCTCCTCGTCGCGTGGCTCTGCCCTCGTACATGTCGTCTTTCGCAAGTATACCATCGAGCCCATCCCCCTGGTCGCTCCATTTAGCGGGTAATTTCGATGCTCCGGAGCAAAAGAAGCCAGGGCGATGGCTGTTCCCTCCCCCGTCTTCTGCCCGGAAAATGGGATAGCCGCCCCTATTCGGCTTTCCGCCACTCTCGTCCAAGGACGGCGTGAATCCAGCATTGAGCCGGTGGAATGGTCCGGCGCCGAGACCGACCGAACCAGGGCGGGATTTCGTTCGATTCCATGTCGTGTTGTTCATGGTCCAAAGGATCTGTTGATCGTGGTGTTGCACCCATATCGGAAACAGTTGGTGGCTATGCTGGCCGTTTCATACAATTGTAAACAGTATGAATCTGACCCCCATTGCCTGCTAGGAGGAATGATCCAACGCCGAGGCGGGCTGAAATGGAACTGCATTTCATTCGATCCGAAGTGGTGTCGCGTTTTATTCAAAACTCTGTTGATCTCAGTATTTCGTTCAATTCGAGACCGGTTGGCGACCATGACTCATTCCCACTCAACTGATTCAGGCAATTGTCAAATGTATAAATCTGTACTAATTAATTCAACAACCTCTTACGCAAAATCCTCAACAACTATCATGATAATATAAATTACGATTCACCGCCTCGCTTGATTTCGTTGGCTTCGTTTTCTTGGAAAAATAGCCTCAAGTTGCTTTAAAAACAGTTCTATTTTACTCGTATAATAAATAGCATCTCGAGGAAGGCGGGACGGTTATCCATCATAGCCAAGCTTTGTCGTTCGGACCACGTGTGCGTTCGCGAGGCAGTTCCTGTATTTCCCGTGACCTCAGTACCTACTCTGATTGCTTGCTGCTCCTCCGCTGAGGTACCTCGGAGCGGCCCAATTACCAACCCATAGCCAGAGGCGACCTCACCACGCGCAAACCCTTTCCCCCCTCCAACCTCACCGACCCATATCGCGTTACGAGGTCCGCCGGAGATCGGCGTCCAAAGACCACCCGAACCATGAACATGATCCATCTCATGGTCATGCTGGAGATTCAAAAAGTGTGCGCCTCCAGAGACCGGGCTGATGTTCACATCATTTGCGTCCGCCACTGCGCCCTTCACAAAGCGATCTCGCAGATCTGGTTTGATTCCGACAAGCGTCGCCCCTGTAGTCACAGGCGCAGATCCATCACAAATTTCAAAATTTTCAGGCAGCGAGGCGATCGAGCCCCACCACATGATCACTCCACCCACTGGAACTGCCAGTCCCCCGGCTAGGCGACTTTCAGTGATCGAACCTGGCTCCAGCTTTGAAGCCGGAATGGAGTCATTTGCCAACTTTGAGGGAAGAATCGGGCTTCTTGGATCGTTTGCTCCAAAAAGTGAACTCCAATCGTAACCAGCAAGTTTGGTGGCATTGGTGGCGGTGTCGGATACCGCGGCCGTCGCGGCTTGAACGGCGAAGGGCGCCGAAAGGATCTGCTGGCGCGGAGATATCGGCGCCGAGTCTCCAACCTGGATTTCCACCCAGCGGTCGGGAGCGTCGAAGGCTCCGATCAGCGATCGGTTCTGGACATCCACAGGTCCCAGAATCACATTTACACGGCCCTGATCAGACCTAGGTCTAGGCTTGTGTCCCGTGGCACCGGAACCATCGAAAACCTGAGGTCCCCAAACCAGATCCCCTCCTTGGATTGCATCATAGATGCGGAAAGTCAGCACATAGTCAGCATCGGGCAATGGATGGCCGACGGCGTCAGTCAACGTACATTGATAGTTGACCGTGGAAGGAATGCTTTGAGCGCTCCCGGTCAGTGTGAATGCCGCCACAAGGCAGCCGATGAGAAGAGGAATGGACATCTTCATATGGAATTGCTGATTGGTTTTGGATACGGAAAGCATTGCTGCGTTGAACAGCGGCAAGATTAGGCACACTCGGTTGGAAGGCTGCCGCCGCTGACCTGAAGTGCGCCTCGCCGAAATCTGCGGAAGAAGTTCCGGTCGCGGCATCGCGGGCATTGGGACGAAATCGTTGCGGTTGATGACTGCCACTCAGGAAATCCATCACCTCGGACGTGACGGGGAAGTGTCCGATTCTCCGGTAGTCAGGGCCGCTACGTTCCCCTGCGTCGTCGCCCCGGGAAGCGGAATGGCTGCCCCTATTCGGCTTTCCGCCGCCCTCATCCAAGGACGGCGTGAATGCAGCATCGAGTCGGTGAAATAATCCGGCGCCGAGACCGCCCGAACCAGGGCAGAATTTCGTCCGATTCCAAGTCAGGTTGTTCATGGTCCAAAGGGTTTGTTGATGGCGGTGTTGCATTCACTTCGGAAACAGCTGGCGGCTATGCCATCCGTTTCAGACAACTGTCAGAAATGTGGATCTGACACCATTGCCTGTTCTAGTAAAATAGTATAGATCTGACCCCGTAGATTTCACCGATTGATTCTTCATTGAAGTGGCGAGTCGGGATGCTTGGTACCGAGATTTACACACATCGGACCTATGTATCGATATATTGTATAAGAAGGTTGCAGTTTTTCATACTGGGAACCAGGATAAAATCCACCGAGGCGATCCGGGCGATCATTTTGGTGGCCGTCAGATTTCCAACCGCTAGGGGTATTTATTGTAACGTGGCCTGGATGATTCGAGGTTAGTTTTCCATCATGGACCCATTGGGGCTTATTGGGAAATCGAGCATCTCGAGCAATCTGACTGGGACTTGCATCTGCTCCGACTGGAGGCTTGATAACTCCAATATCACCAGGCTTTGCATCCCATGGTTCGATATCCATTACTCCAAAACCGAGATCAGGCAAGAAACTGGGATATCGATTGGCGTCAGCGCCGATGTTAGGTGCCGGAAATCCTCCCTCCTTTAGCGAGTTTGCAACACCCCTTCCACAGCTTCCACGAGGTGACGTACCGAGCGGATTAGCCCGCTCAGATGCAGCCACCGCTTTTCCAATATCAGGAATTGTATCTTCCGAGTCGAGACCGGACGGATCTATAGACGCTTGCGGGTTGTTATCGCAGTAAGCGTAGAGGTTCATTTTTTGAGGCTGCTTCAGCCATTCACGTTTTGGCGAACTCGCGAGAGGATCTAATCCGCAAAATCGACCCACCGTCCCGGTTAGATATCGCATTTCAAAATATGAGAGGCTGGTCTCTAGGTCCTGTTCTTTCTGTGTGAACATGTATTCTTCGCCTATTCGTCGCGGTTTGTATTCGCGTCGCGCTTGACCAAACGGATAGAACGCATTTTCTCCCAAGACCTCTCCAATACGATCACTTAGGCAGCTAGATGAACCGAGATGGTCTTGATGATAATAACGAATCCGCAATGCACTCTCCGGCACTTCCAGTGTCGCTAAAACATCGGCACGGGCCATAAAGCCCCCACCCACCGCCAGCGTCGCCGGGAAATCGGTTTGGCCAGACAGGTTCGTGCCGTAGCGCCCAAGCCAAGTCTGGCTTGGCCCGTCAAACTTCCAGAGTGGAACATCCGCCCTCACCCCCAGGAGAGGGAGTGCTTCGAGTCCCCCTCCCGGCTGGAAACTCGGTCCGGTCGGCATGGTGCTGTCTTCGGGTGGCGTGTAGGCCCCGGTTACCACGAGCGTTGCGTTGCTGGTGGCGTGAAGCCAGAGCACGGTTCCGGCGCCAAGGGTTTCGTTCGTCGTCAGCGGCAGGCAGGTGAGTGTGGGTTGATCCCATTTGAAGGCAGCCCTCACCCCTGCCCCCTCTCCCAGATGTAAAGGAGAGCCCGTGACGGCGAGAGAGCAGAGATTCCAGCCGGGCCAAAGGCGGAGGCGCTGAACGCGTTGGTTGGTGCTGAGCGAACCAGTCACGCGGGCGACGCGGGTTTCGCCGTTCCAAACGTATTTGGTCGGTGCGTCGTGCTCGCGGACTTCGAAGTATTTGTTTACGTAAACAGTCGTGAGGCGTGGGGCGTGATTCGTGACGCCGGGTTTGTGGTGGACGTTTTTAATGATGCGGCGGTCGGTGTAGTCGTAGGTGTATTCGGCACACATTTCGGCGCTTTCCACGGCGATGAGGCGGTCTTTGAAGTCCCAGGTGTTGGTGAGGCCGTCTATGACGGTCATGTTGCCATTGGCGTCGTAGGGATATTCTCGATTTGCGATTTGCGATTTTGGATTTGCGATTGAGGTGAGAGCGTGCGGGCCGGGTGGATCGTTTGCGGCGCGGCCTTGGCGGTTGAAACGGCCGGCGCTGCCGCCGGAGGACATTTGGCCCAGATCAGCTACAGGCAGGCCCTTTTCGTTGTGCTCGATGCTGCTGGTCTGCTCCAGCATGTTGCCGATGCGGTCGTAGCGGTAGGCGATGACACCGTCGTTGGAGATTGAACCACCCTCACCCCCAGGAGAGGGAGCGGCGAAGGAGTATTGCGCCCGGGTGATCCGGTAGAGGTCGTCGTAGGCAAAGATCTGGGTGTTGCGGCGCGGGTCGCCGGACGGAACGGAGGCGGCAGGCCGGGCGTCGGTGATCTGGCGGATATTGGAAACGCCGTCGAAATCGTACTGGAAGTGGACGAGTTCCCTCACCCCCAGCCCCTCTCCCATCTGATGGGAGAGGGTGGCGAGTGAAGTGAGCCGCAGGCGCGGGTCGTAGTCGTAAGTGGTGCGGACGCCGTTGCCGTAGTCGATCTGCGCGAGTTGGTCGGACGCGCGGTAGGCAATGGCGGAGATGATGCTGCCCGAGGGGCCGCCGGTGATGCGGTTGAGGAGGTTGCGGGCGTTGTATTCGTAGCCCACTGCGTCGTTGTCCGGGTAGGTGAGTTCGGTCAGGCGGTCCAGGGAGTCGTAGGCAAAAGCGGTGCGGTAGGAAACGAGTGAGGCGTGATTCGTGAAACGTGAAAGGAGTTCCGGGTCGGGGATACGCTTTACCACCGACTCGACCCGCCCGCGTTGATCATACGACGTGTGTTCCTCACCGGAGAGGTCTTCGACCCAGCTCAGCATGCCCTTGGTGTTGCGTGCCGTGGCGATGGTGCCGTCGCCTTGAGGGAGATTCGGATAAGGCGTGTCGTAGTGGTACACGACGGAATAAGTTGCTCCCTCACCCTGGCCCTCTCCCTCGGGGAGAGGAGAATCGTGACGCCAAGGGGGAGAAGGCAGGTCGTCGTGGTATTTCTCGGTCCGCAGCCGATTGACGCCGTCGTAGGTGTAGGTGATGCGCTGGGATTTGGCGTCGAGGGTGGAGAGCAGGTTCGAGGCATCGTCGTAGGCGTACTCCATCACGCCCCGGTCGGGGTCGTTCATGAAGAGCTTCCGCTTGAGGCCGTCGTACCGGAACCACTTCTGGTTGCCCTGACTGTCGGTGAGGTGGGTGAGGTTGTCGTTGAGGTCGTATTCGTAGCGGGTCGTCCAGATCCGAAGCTCGCCAGCCGGCAGGCCCTCGTCCGTCAGGCGGGTGATTTCGTCCACTTCGACCAGCCGGCCCAGGCCATCGTTGTGATGGACCATGGGCGTGTCGTAGTAGGGTGAGGCTGGGTCGGTGTCATTTTCGTCGAAGGAGCGTGTGACTAACGGCTCATAAACGGTGCGGCGAAACGTGCCGTCGGGATTGGTGACTTGGGTGGGGCGCAGCGTGGCATCGTAGTCGGTGCGGGCGGCGTGGGCCGAGGCGAGGTCGAGCAGCACGAGACCGCCCTCGTTGTGAAACCGGCCCTGCCAGCCGGAGGACTCGATCGGCTCATAGCTCAACAGATCGTCCAATGACGCAGCCGAGAGGCCGTTCCCTGCCGCAAAGAACGGGGTCAGGATGCGCGCCGGCTGCTGGCGGGCGTTGAAGAGTGTGGCTTCAGAGACCACCACGCGCGGGCTGCTGGCGTCCCCCTCCGTCGGCTCGGCCTCGGTCTTGGTCATCAGCTTGCGCCCAAGCCCATCCACGAACTGACGCGAGATGAAATAGTGGTCGCGCTTGGAGCCGGCGGCGCCGGAGGACCGGTCCAATTGGCGGGTCTCGATGAAGTTGACCAGGCCGGCAGGCGTGGACACCGCCAAGGCATAGCCGTATTCCACCGTGGGATGGGCCGGGGTGTCGCCAGGCTTGATGATATGAGTGAGACGGGCCAATGCCTCGTAGCCGTAAGTGGTCTCGTTATCGTTGAAATCCCGGGAACGGGTGAGGGTTCCAAAACCGGCGTCATAGGCGGCCTGAAACAAAAGCGGCGCACTGCCGTCGCCGAGGTGGACCGTCTCCTGGATGAGGTAGGTGTGGAACTGAGGATCATAGGCGAATTCGCGGGCATGTCCCTGGGAGAGATCCACGACTCCCTGGGCTGCCGAACCCAGTGGATCCAGGAGACGCGTCGGATTGCCGTAGGCGTCATACGTGGTGCGTGCGGTGGCGATGAAACGGGTCGGGTCGGCCGGGTCAATCCATTCCCGGGTCAGGGTGAGGTTGCCGATTGCGATCTGGCCGAAGTTGTTTCCGGAAAAGGTCTCGTCGTCGTAAAAGAACTCCTTCCGAGAAATGACATGGTTGGTCGGCCCCTGGATCTCCACTCGCGCGGGGTGGCGCAGCAGCCAAAGGTTGGGGTTGAGGGCGTATTCGGTGGTGGTGATGCGTTCGTCCGCCCAGGCCAGACGATCCGCACCTTCGACCACGCCGTAGTCGGCCTGGAGCGTCTGGTTGCCAAACTCGTCGTAGGCAAGCTCCGATTCCAGACGCCTGGGTGTCCCTTGGCCCAATTCCAGAACCTCTTTTTGCCGGCGGACCGGATGCACATACTGCACCAACCGCTCGTCCGTTCCGGTGTGGAGGATCCGCGGAGACGGCGTCCATTCGGTGATTTCGTCCCAGAAGATTCGCCGGTCTTCCTGTTCGGCGGTGAGGCGCAGCAGTTTGCCTTTCATCGGCTCGCTGTCTCGCCCGGTGTGGAAGGAAGAACGGGTGATCAGGGTGGGCGTGGAGGAATCGCCGAGATCGAACTGTTCCACCCGCGCAAAGCCGCGAAACTGCTTCTCGACCGGGTCGTAGTAGCCATCGTGATAGGCGAATCGGGTGATGTAGGCATGGCCCAGGGAATCCAGGTTGGTGACGCTGCCCACGACCTGGACGGGGAAGGGCATGGGATCGGGCCAGGGACGCCCCGCCTCGGCATCGGCGAGCGCAAACTCAGTGCTCGCCTGATAGCCGATCCACGTCACCCGGCCGATGCCGTTGCGGATCATCACCAAGGCATTCGGAGTGGCGCCCCCATTGATGATCCGGCCCAAATCCAGGCTTTGCAGGCGCGGCAGCCCGGCGATTTCCGCCTGACTATCGGCGTAGATGAGGTCGGTGGTGCCGTTGCCGTTGATATCGGCCCAGCGTTTGGTGGTGTTCGGGGAGATGCGCGCCGGCAGACCGGTGATCCGCCGACGGGCAGACAGCTCAAACGTGCCCCGATTGATCCAATACCACAGCGAACCATCGGGAGCGTGATCAATGACCAGGTCGGCGAGACCGTCGCCATTCAGGTCCTGCAGTTGGGCTCGGGAAACCAAATCGTCCTCCAGCGGACCATCGGGAATGGGAATGGTTTGGAGGCGCGCGAACCGACCATAGCCTAAGCCACAGGTCAGGAGGATGGATCCGGGCGTGATCTCGGCCAGATCAGGAACCCGATCTCCGTTAAGGTCGGCGATGTGGACGGCCGCCTTCGAGAAATCAAACCCATGTTCCTGGGAAATGGTCTTGAGGACAGAGTATTGCTGGGCGGCGATATTGAACCACACGCGATAGTCAAAGCCGCTGCCGGTCGGGAGGCTCTCGAGGATGTCCGTTCGCTTGTCAAAATCCAGGTCGGCGGTGCGCACATTGCCCTGGCCGAACGGAGCCGGCGGAGCTTCCTCCTCGACCGAAAGCAGGTGGCGTTCACCCCAGGCAGCCGTGCCCCGGTTGGGGAAATAAAAGACGCTGTCGGCCGACACGCGGTGAACCAAGTCGGCCAAACCGTCGCCGTCCATGTCGGCCAGATGCGTCGCGTCGCTGCTCAGACTGAAGTTCTGCGCATCCCCCGACTCGGAGTCCATCTCCACCCCGGGGCTCCAGACGATACGCCGACTACCAGCCGGCCCGTGTTCGCCGCGATTCAAGTACGCGAAGTGCCGGCCCCCGAATTCAGTTTTCAGAAGGTCGGGAAGTCCGTCGCCATTCAGGTCATTGAAATCCACCAGTTCCTGGTCCATGACCACGGCCGGCTCGTTTTCTCCTCCGATGGCTTCCTCCCCCAGGGCGATTTCCGCCGGAGGATTGGACACATGATACCCGAACGAGATGGGGGGCAGGGAAGTCTGGCCATCGGCGCCCACGACGACAACCCGGGCGAGCAATGACCCATGAACCGCGGATTCGGTGGCGTCGAGGTACTCCAGATCATAGCGGCGAACCAGATGATCCGGAGTGCCATCCTGGTTGAAATCACCTTCCAAGTGACCGTCGAGGGCGGCTCCCTGCGTACCGATGACCAGCGACTTCAGGCGCTTTCCCGTACGGATCGGGAAGCCCGGCCGGCAATCCTCAAACCAGTCCCGGCGGTCTTCGTAGATGAAGTGGACAAAGTGGAAATGGCTCCAGGGAGGCGCCTGCGGACCATAGCGGATGCCCGTCAAATACTTTTGATGCTGGTTCTCATCACCGGGAAAGGAACCATATTGGTAGGTAATGGTGTTTCCGCGGGTGTCCGTCTCCCGCTCGATCCACCATGAAAAGATTCGGGGCGAGTCGTCAGGACCGCTTTGCACCCGGGAGGATGCCGATCCGCCCAAAAGGAGCTTGGTTCCCTCCGGCGTAGTTACCTCCCACGTGTCTTCCCATCTTCGATAGCGAATAAAGGCCCCTTCGTTCTTGCAGAACCAGTAGCCTTCCGACACCGGCACCAGTTCCTCGCGAAGGTCATTAATAAAAATGTCGCTGCGCCCCAGCAGACTGGTATCGCCGTACAGGGGAATACCTTTGTCGGATCGGCGTTGAATGTTCTGGAGCGGAAGGCTCCAACCAAAGCCCAGGATCCCGTTGGCGCCCCCGCCGTCGTAGGTGAGCATCAGCTTCGGGGCATGGCCGGCGGTTCCCGGGGGCAGTTGGAGCGCGACGGAGTATTTGGCCGTGCCGGTGTTCAGAGTCGGCTGAAAGGATTCGCCCAGACCCTCGATGGATCCAGGGCCTTTGGGCAGTGAGATCTTGGTCGCTGAAACACCCGACTTGTCCGCCGCGTGGATAGAGCAGGACATCAGCACTACAGCCGTCAGCGCTTGGTGTGCGACACGCATGATCCCTGCAAGGGCTTGGATTCGGTTCGGAATAGGCTATCTCCCCGTGTAGGAATACGTTTGGAACTGCAACCGGATGTCCGTGACTCCGTCGTTGGACCGGACCCCGTTCACCAATCCACCGTAGATGAAACGCTGGATGCCCTCATGGCGATCCGAGCTCAAGCTGCTGCCCGGGATCACCAGCAGCCAGCGCGTATTCCAAACCGACCTTCCGACGAGCTGGCTATCCTGGAATTGCGGCTCGTCCCGGCTGGCGTTCAGGCTGTCATGAAACGCCTGGAAGCTCGTCAACGCCCTGACATCCGCCAACTGATTGGCTCCTTCGACGCTGAACAGTGGAATGTAAGACGCAAGGTTGAGCCGTGGGTCCGATCGGTCGTTCAGACGAAACGGCGTGGGGAGCCATTGGTCTTCGACCTGCCACGACCGGGTGTAGTTGATCTCGTCACTGACGGTCCTCCGAGGCGAGCGCATGATGTCATTGCCGAGCGGGATCAAATACACGAAGACCGTCTCCCGCATCCCTCCGGTACCGCTCACCTTGTAATTGCTGAACGAAAGCCCCGATGAGCGAATCTTGGTGGCAAAGGAACTGGGATTGTAACTGCTGTCGCCAGCTCCAGCGGGCCAGCCGAAGAAATTCAGATCCTGATCAATGATGGTGCTGAACGGGATAACAATGCCCGGCTCGCGGGCCTGGGTGGCCTGGAAAATCGCATGCCGGCGAAACTCCGGAATTTCTGTAATGCTCGGGACGACGTGCCGGGCCAGCGTGTCCCGCCAGACCTGGGCAGCATGGGCGGCTCCATTGGTGGGAAGAATCCGAAAGAACTGACTGCGCAATGAGAAATCACGACGGGCAAACTGCGGATTGTTGAGTCCGAGCTGCGGCCGCAGGTTCAATTGGAAGTTGGCGCTCATCCGCGCCATGGGGTCGGCCAATCCGGAGTCCCCCCTCACCCCCGTTTGCGGGATACCGCTAGAAATAAGCCCGATCGTCCTGGCTTGCACGATCTGTCTCATGATGTCCTTTCCGGGATGCGCGGAATCATCCAAACGCAAATTGGTTTCAAAGTCGTACGCCCTGGCCGCAAGAAACACGTACAGAGCTGCCATGTCGAACTGTGCCCGATACTTTTGGAGCGCCTCGTTCCGGAACACGCGGAAAGTCATATCATTGTAACGGCGGGTCTGAATCTCCGCGCCAGACTCCAAGCGGAACCGGATTCGGTCCTCCAGCAAGCGCTGCCCCCGGGCAAGGGTTGCCTGATAGGCGCCGGCAGCCTGCGCCATCGCCTCCTGGGTGCTGTAAAGTTCCAAACGAAGCAACGCCTCTTGGCGGACAAGTTGTTCGAGCTGCTTGATCTGTTGCCGAAGGGCATTGTTCTGGCGCGCCACAGTGAGTTCAATATTATTGGCTGCCGAGGCTACTTCTTTGGCTTGCTGCTGGTCGAGTTCCACCAGCGACTCCCGGTTGGCCTCGCGGGTTGCCATCTCCGTGATCGCCGTCCCGGCCAGCTGAATGGCTGAACGGATTCCCGAAGTATAATCGGCAATTACTCCCGCCGCCAATCCGGCAATAATTCCAAAGGACTTCGGAAGTCCCTCCGACACCGCGTTCGCAACGATGCCAGCCATTCTCCCCTTGGTTTGAAACTCAAGCTGACTCTCCCTGGCGCGTCGAATAGTCTTGCTCAGGCTCTCTTGAGTATTCTTGTTGGTGTTCAACAGATAGATTTCATCACTATTGAACTGGTGCTGTGCCCGGAGCAGGGCCATTGAATCTTCAATCTGTGCCAACAGATTGTCATAATCACGTTGAGCGCGATCGAATCTGCCCTTGGCTTGCAGCAGCTCTCCATGAGAGCGCTGAATCTCTCCCGGCGCGCGCCGTTGTCCGCGCCACTCCGGTGGGCGAACCATGCCAAACCCTTCCGACGAAATGTGGCAGGTCACCTCCTTGACGGTGGTGTTTACCTCCCCTTGTGACGAGGAGGAAATGTCGCTCACTCGCAGGATAAATGTCTGTGTCGAATAATTGGTCTGACCCAGTAGCACCGATGGATCGGAGTAATAGTAGTGATCTAGATCCGGCCCGTCATAGCCTTGGGGATACGTCTTACCCGCTCCGATGTCGTCTGGGTATGGATACCCGAATACCTCGATAAGTCGGCTGGTCAGGTCCGACTCCCGGTCGCGGTATTGCTTTTGAAACTCGATCAAACTATCCGCCTGCCGCCGGAGCAACTGGCTGGAGTTGTTCGCATGGTTGAAAACCGCGATGGCATTGTTCATCGTGGTGACCGCGCGATCATAAATTTGTTCGAAGTGTGTCTTGTTCACCCCTCCCTGGGGGTTGACTACCAGCGAGGGTTCGATGCCAAATGGGACAACATTTCTCGATAGACCTAGGGGGTTGAGTCCCTGGTCCGCCTTGTCCACCTGGGTTTGAATTTCGTCGCCGACCGCGGCAATCTCCCGGAGGTCAATGACGGTCGAACGATCAATCTTCTCGATGCCAGTCTTCGAACTGCTGCTGGGAAGGACGGCGTTGCCGGTCACCCAGTCGAAATAGGCGCCCATTCCGGCGCGGCTGCCCCATTCGGAGGTGCCCCAGGCGCGCTCGCGGTCGGCATCCGCATAGCCCTGCCACTGCTGGGAGGGATCGTCGGTGTAATTGGCGCGATAGGTCAGGGCGACGATCTCGGCACCGGTCCGTGCTTTGGCGGCCGCCGCCCGGGCGAATTTGCGCTCATCGAAGAAATCCACCGATACCGGAACTCCTCCGACCAGGACAGCCTCGGCACGCGGCACCCACGCAAAATGAGGATGCCGGAGCAACTGATAGTAGCCTTTGATGGCCGACAAATAATGTCCCCAGGCATCGCCGTGGCCTTGCGGATAGAGAGCGCGTGCGTCGGCCTCGTCCACTTTTCCGTCCGCATTTTGATCTCGGATGTTGTAATTCTGTACGTATGCCACCTCACCGTCTTGGCTGGTAAAGTTCCAGATCATCCGGCTGTAGAATGGGAAGGTCGTGACCGAGGGTTGCAACCGATCATCCCGTCCACGCAACAGCGCCAGTTCCTCTTCAATGAGGCTGGCGGTCTGGTTCATGAAACAATGAATGGAAGTGGCCTCCGCGCCGTATTGGCCCTCGGTCCCAAAGGCAATGGTCGGATCCGCCGCGTCGGCATAAGCTTCGTTCCCAAGCAGTGAGTACAGATCGGAGATGCGGCCCGCCGCGAGAAGCAATGCATCGTTCGCCGGGCCATAGTTGACCGGAGGCGCCCCCTCAATGCTGAAGCTGATGCCGCGCTTGAGGATGCTTTCGTAAATTTCCAGCAGGCCGAACTTGGGAAGACTCTCCTTATTGAAGGGAATGCTGCCTCGATACCGGGTGCCCGCCTGCGCAATCATGGACACAATGGTGTCAACGCCATGGTCGGCATATTGGGCGAGACGCTGATCAAAGGGATTGATGGCGGTGAGAGCCCGCTTGATCCAACCCGGAGCCGGTTGCGGTTTAGTCCAGTCGCTCCATGGCGCGCAAACGCCGTCCGGAGTTAGCGGGCGATAGCGGCAGACGAAATAGTTGTCTGACAAGGTGAAAAGCCCGGCTCCTTCGATAGTGAGATCAACCGCGCCTTGTCCGGGCTGAAGGCCGGCAGCCACTTTCGGAGCATACAGATTCCAATTTTCATAGGGGCCGGTGGGATTTCCGCCCACGTCACTGCTTGGCAGAGTGCGCCACTCGAACTCATACTGATCGGCGCGGCCGGCAAAATCGCCCGAGTGCCTCAAAGTGAGCTTCTCGTCCAGCGGCCCGTCAGACTCGATCACCTTCACTTCCCCAACGTAGCGAGGGCACTCGACACGGAACACCGACAGGGCGACCGGCTCTGCTGCGGGGCTCAGATTCGTGCTGTTGCCAAAGGCCAGAGTCATCCAGCCGGCCGAGCGAGCTTTTCCCGCTGTCAAGGCCAGGCCTGCAAAGGGTGTGTTGGGCATAACTTGGATCACCTGCGAGGCCGCAGCCTGGAGTTCAGCGACTGCTCTTTGCCAGACACCGGCTGAGCTAAGTCCTCCCAGAACCTCCGCCTCCCGCGCGGAGAGGACATTGAGGAGCAGGTAAGATTCCCCGCCCGTTGGTTGGACAAATTCTCCAGCGAACTCGAGTCTCTTCAGATCCGGCCGATAGCCGATCCGGGAGCGAAGATGGGGGGGGAGCTGAACGAAGCGAGTCACTCCGCGATCCACTTCGGTCTCCAGATCGCTTGCGGACGATAAATCCACGTTGGAGATCGTGATCTCGCGGAGGGGATCAATGAGATAGAAATTGGTCTCTCCGTTCCGGGCCAACCCTTGATCGTAAAGCACCTCGACGCTGGTTTGATCTTTGATATTGGGAAGCCCCTTTTTCGCAGTCACCAGAGTTTCCCCGACGTTCAAGGCAGAGAAATTGGTGGGCCACCGAACCTCGTAGAGAATGTCTGTAGGTTCCCCCAGAGGCGCCCCCGGTCTCTGATTCAACCAGGCGAATGGTATGCCGGCCGGTGGAAGATTGGTCTGAACAACGCTCGGTGGGAAATGAACAAAGGACTCGGTCGGAAAATAGAAGCCCGGCTGGATTGGGTAGTAGTGCCGCAACACGATGTTTGTCGGACCGTCGTCTGTTCCCGCGGCGCGCGCCCAGAAGGCTGCCTTGCGGTCTTTGAACCATGGTCCAGAAACCCCATAAGTCTCCCGAGGCAACTGCAAAAGGCTGAGAGGATACGGCGGCTGAAGAAGAGCCCCTGCCGTGGCCGGGTAGTCGAAGCGGTGCCGATCGTCTTCTGCAACGACTTGAAAGACTCGGAACTGCCAACGGCTGGCTGGATCGCGATACTTGAGCAACACGTATGGCAGCGACGACTCCGGGGTACCCAAATCGTCACGGAGCGCGAAGACGCTTCGTCCGTCCACCAATTGTCCATCCAGCCGGTTGGCGTTCAGCAGCAAGGCGTGCTCATCATTGGGATTGAAGCCGGCGCGGTTGGCATCGTTTTGAATATAGAGTCGAATGTTGCGTTGTTGGGTCTCGTTGATCGGACCGCTTCCTTCGGTGCTGGCGATCACGATGTGCTCCGGCTGTTCCGGCCACACGGCGTGATACCGGCGTACGTAGGATGGCCATTGGATGCCATCCACATCCACCGTGGACCACCAGACCTCCAGCGTGCCGGTATTGACTGCAAAAATCTGTCGAGTGGTCCATTCCGGCTCCCAGTCGGAGCCCTTGCCTTCAGCGTCGTCATAGGTCTCCCAGTCATAGCGGTTGCCCTCCGGAACATGGATGTAGCCAGGCCGATTTCCCTGGTGGCCTTCATCGGTAATTTCGCTGCCAATCGCCCAAGGACGGCCCGAAAGATCTCCAAGCAAGGCCGCGTCGTTGTGCCGCACCGAACGGATCACCCGAAAGCGCACGCTCCGGTCTCCAGGCAAGTACCGAAGCAGCGACCAGCCTGCGCCGGTCGCCGTGAAAGAATTCCCGCTCTTGACCGCGGTGTGTGTGGACGCCGGATCACGATAGGGCATCACGTCAAAGTTTAAGGAAGGGTGAATCTCGACATCGGGTCCCGACACCGCCGTAGAACCACGGATGTAGCGTTGATACTTTCCGACATCGGAGGGCCAATCGGCGCGATGCCGATTGAGTTCGTACGTCCAGTCAATGTCTCCGAATGAACGGCGACGCCACAGCAGCTCGATATCTGCCCCGTCGGCCGCCAGGCTTTTTCTGATGGCGAAGACCTCCCTGTACTGAGTCGAACCCTCCACATTGTGCTGATAAACAAAGGACAGATTCGGATCCGTCAGGTGGAGCCCCCGGGACACCTCCGCTACGGAGTTAGAATAGAGGGTCGTGGGCAAGAATCTCGATCCGATATCCACGGGAGTGTCTTTTTTCTGCGGAATCGGGGGGCGCACGGAGACAATCTCGAATCCGGCAAAACTGCCGTTCTCCCGAATCACGGCGCAAATTAATCCTTCGACACCATGCGCCAGCAATTCTCCCGCCGCATTGTTGGTCACGGCGGGATTAGCCGCATCGAAGGGAATCGCCGTGTTCCATTTCCATTCAATCGTCACCTGCTGGCTGGGCAAGACAACCCGTCGAGCCATTCCGTCGGGGGGAACTGGCGGGGGATTGGTAAAATTGATCCCCGAATTGTGAGTATGAAAGAGCACCACCGGAGTGCTGGCCGGCTCGGGACTGACAAAGAACGATCGGGACTTCGAGGTGCCGTCCCGCATGGCCCATGACACGGTTACATAGCCGAGATCGCTGGCCACCAGTTGGGTGCTGTTGGGAATGGCGAATAGGTTTGGTTTCGGATCCCAGGTCGGTGGGATCGCCGGATCGCAACCTTCCGGCGGCGTGATTTCCGAACCAAACGTAACAAAATCGGCGCGAGGCGTCGGTGCGATGGGAAATCCAATGGCCGACTGCACCAGATAGACATTCCCACTGCGCGGCGTGTCGCTGGCAGTCGCCGCGCTGACGTGCCCGCTGTAGAAGCTGAGTGCGCGGGGCGATAATGGGCCGTCCACCTGAGGCAGTCCCGGCTGAGGGACATACCAAAGATTCTGATAATCGGCAGTGCCGAAGATTGTTGATTGCGCACGAGCTTCGGGGAGAACGAGGACGCTCAGCACCAATACGGCCATCCGATAGTCCACATAGCATTTCATATTCTGAGCCAACCTTTCCTCAGAGAAATTATAGACCATCGTTGAGCACTCCAATGGGGCAGGCGAGTTGCAGGCGGAATGCTCCTGAGACTGTCAATGGCCGCTGATGCAATCCAACCAGGGTTTCAAGATAGATGCCCCCTGTTTGGGTATCGCCCCAGCCGGCGAGGGCGAGATGATGGGGATCCTCGGTCGTGAACTGGAGGGTGATGATTCGCTCGATATCAAAGGATTCGATACCACTGGGCTGCTTCCGTGGCGGTGTGTTCTCGTCAAAGTTGTCATGGTCCGGGTGGTACTTGTGTTTGAATGGGTTGAGTGGGTCATCATAACCCAGAACATTGGTGCATCGAAGCGTGCCTCCGAAACTTCCGGTCATCTTCAAGTTCATCCCGACGCCGAACGCCGTCGAGCTGTAGCGGCGGGGCACTGCTTCGCCATCTCGAAGGGCGGCCCCCGTAAATTGGGAAGTCAACGCTTCGTCGGTCACGATCACGTAACGCCCCGGCACATCCACTTCATTGAAGCCCTCGGCATTCAGCTTGGTGCTTCCAGGCTTCCACATCACCAGTGCCTTCTGCAGGAGGTGCGCCGCACCGGAGTCATCGGCGTGAATGAGAAGGCGGATTTGAAACTCGCTCGCCGTCGCGGTGGGCACCTGGGGAGCGGAGGAGGCAGCTTCGCCTACCTGATTGACCACCGCCGAACCGATCCAGAGTCCCGGACGCAAGGAAGCAGTCGTGGCGGCCAGCGGTCCGAAGCGGGCCGCTTCTCCGCCGGTCGAGGCCAGCGCGGAAACCGGGACGGTGACACGCAGCGAGCCGGCCTGATCTGTGATGTCCAGCAGTCCCACGTACTTGCCAACGGAAGAGGCCTCTTTCGGAGAAGGCCGCCGTACTTCCAGTCGGACGAGCCACTCCGCACCGGGCTCCAGCAGCGGCGAACTGATGGATGACGACAGCGGAAACCATCCGGCGCGATTGTTTGCCGGGTCCAGCAGCCAATAGTTCAGCGTAATTTCGCCGACCTGCTGGGAGTCGCCCGGAGAGGGCGGTGACGACGACCTTGGCGAAAGCTGGAAGCGGCGGGCCGTGTTTCCCCGGTTGCGGATCCGAAGCTGTGTTTCCACCAGCGACCTTCCGAAATCAAACCCACTGCTCACGGGACAGATCACCTCCATCGGTCCCTTGTAGTCGCTGGCTCCCTGGGTCCGGATCCAGAATGCCTCACCAGACTTCATCGGGGTGGATTCAGGCGATACGACTTCAGTCCAGTGCCCCGAAGGGCTCATGCGATAGATCGGCTGTCCCGCGTGGGCAGAAGAGCCCGCGAAAAAGGAGAGAAAGCTCGGCCCTTCGACCCTCCCCAGAGAAAATCCGGTAAAGTCCAAGGAATCGGTGGCCCACGGCTTCCTGACAATGACCGGCCTTCCGCTGACCACCCAATTGGTCGGTGAAGCTGAGGAGTGCAGCTTGATCAAGTAGGTCTGCCCTCCCGGCACGGAGAATAGCGTCGCTCTGCCGGCGAGCGGAGCCGACGCCGGGAAGTATGCGAGCCAATCCGGATTTTCAGGAAGCAAGGTGTTGGAATCCTGGACAAACTGGACTGTCGAAGACCGGCGATTCCACATCCAAACGCTTTCGACGGGCAGATCGGAAAAGACCAAAGCGGCTTCGGAGGGTTCGGGTTGGATCTCAAGATAGACCGAGTTCCAACCCGGTTGAAGTGGAACGGTTTGCACCGTCCACTGCGCATGAAGCTGGATCAACGCCGTGAAAAAGAGACCAGCTCGAATCAGCCAGCCTGGAAAGCAGATTCTTTTCATAATAAGCATACGGCTGACGCTATTCCTTCAGCCTGAAAAATTGCTGAGAAGGACCCATCTCCACCTCGAAGAACAATTCTCCGCCGGAACCTGCGAGCCCTTGTTGGACCACTGTTGGGGCTCCAAAGAAAACTCCCTTCGCTTGTTCAATCGTGTATTCGCGACCTGGTATGGATTCCCAAGCCAAACGAACCTTGCTTGGAGTGACATTGAGGATGGTGATGTTGAGAAAGGTGGAATCTTTGGGGTCCGTGCCTTCGGTAAATTCTTGAAGATTGGTCCTTCCGTCGCGATCGGGATCTCCGAGAGGGTTCACACCAATTCCTCCAAAATACCTCCTTTCCCATTCATCCGCGAGGCCGTTGTGATCGGAATCCTCCGAACTCGGAGAAACAAAGACGAGGTTAAGCAGCCGCAGACTGCCCCGCGCTTCGGAATCTATTTTGAAAACAACGGGGTCAGATCGTGAAATGAACAGCTTCTGGCCGTCGAGCGAGACATCGGCAATGGCGTAAGTGATCGGTGATGATTTGAGACGAAGATGATTCGGTGATTCCTGGAAATTAGGTATGGGAGTTTCGACGGGTAGCGCGAGAATATAGGAATGCTTGGCATCAATAAACTGCAAAGCAGTGGTGTAGGTGTTCGTCTCCGAGGCCGATGAGAAGACAACTCGCAACACACCGTTAGTTTTCAGAATTTCGGTGTTCGTCCGATTGTCCACGACGGCCCCATAGAGGAGAAGCGGTGGCTCAGGAATCCCCTGAGCAAAACCTGCCGACACTTTTAAGAACAAGGCAAATAGCCCCACTGCGGGAGCAACCCAGTGAAAGCGTTTCTGAGCTAGGAGCTCTGTATTCATGTTAGTCTGTTCATTAAGAGGAGACGGGAATCTGTTTCGAGAGATTGTGATCAGTGACCGTCGTACGTGTTGGTAGCAGGCAGTGTCACTGTTCTCTTGAGCGCAAGAGGGGCAAGTTAGAATTCACGACGATGTGGATTTGGAGCGAACGCCTTCTCACAAGAATTGCCTTGTCTTCGCCACCGCCTCATGCCGGGTGTGGACGTGCAGTTTCTTGTAGATGTGCTGGATGTGCGTGCGGACGGTGTCCAGGCTGATGCTCAAATCGGCAGCGCATTCCTTATAGGCGCGGCCGCGGGCGAGAAGCTGGAGGACTTTGTTCTCCTGGGCGGAGAGGGAGGCCAGATCTTCCGAGGGCTTGCGCGTGAATTCCTTGATGACCTTGCGGGCGATGCTGCCGCTCATCGGAGACCCGCCCTCCTGGACCTCCCGAATGGCGCCAGCGATGTCCGCGGCCTGGTCCCGCTTCAACAGGTAGCCGACCGCGCCGGCCCGGAGGGCATCGAAGACCAGGTCGTCATCGTCGAAGGTCGTCAGCATCAGGAACTCGGCCCCGATCCCCTGGGCCGCGAGCTTTCGAACCAGTTCGATGCCATTCCTCCCCGGGAGATGAATGTCCGTCAGCACCACGTGGGGTTCCAGTCCGGGAAGGGCTGCGGCCGCGGATTCGGCGTCCCCAAACCCGCCGACGACCGAAAGATCCGATTCTCTGCCCAGTTGAGACTCCAGTTCCCGGCGGAGGCCGGCGTTGTCCTCGACGATGGCAATGCGGATCTTCCTCTGTCGGGCGGTATTGGATCGGGCGGGCTCCATGGCCAACAGGGTGATCCTGTCAGGAAGGCGGCCAAAGCGTCATGTCACATGAAGATGTGATTTTGAAGGCCGGGGCCGGTTTTGGCCCTGACGGGGCCATGGACCCCAGCCCAGGGCTGAGCCATGCGATGCCCTGGGGCTCATGCCCCCATCGAATCGCGCGCCCTGGAGGGGCGCGGGAGGCTCTGGCGCCCTTTCAGGGCGCCGGATGTTTTGCGCTCGCGTAACCCCGGGGCAGCGCCCGATGGCGCAGCCCCGGGCTCGGTTCTCGCGGCCCTTCAGGCCGAGCTGGCCCTGACGGGGCCATGCACCCCAGCCCGGGGCTGAGCCATGCGATGCCCTGGGGCTCATGCCCCCATCGAATCGCGCGCCCTGGAGGGGCGCGGGAGGCTCTGGCGCCCTTTCAGGGCGCCGGATGTTTTGCCACGCATAACCCCCCGGGGCGGCGCCCGATGGGCTCAACCCCGGGCTGGGTTCTGGCGGCCCTTCAGGCCGGGCTGGCCCTGACGGGGCCATGGACCCCAGCCCGGGGCTGAGCCATGCGATGCCCTGGGGTGCCATTCAATCCCACAGATATCGTTCATCGAATTCCACGCCGTAGCGTTGGAGCCACGTGCGCAGTTCCTCCTGGTATGAAACCCGGCCGTGATGTGCCCGTTGGTTGCGGATGTATTGCCGAACTTCCTCCACCCCGGATTGGCTCACCAAGAAGGCCCCATAGCCGCTTTGCCACGAGAACCGTTCGTATTCCGACCCTTGCCGCCGCAACCAATCGGTCGCGGACTTTTTGAGACGGCCGACCACGTCGCTCAGCGATTGGGTGGGATGCAGCACCAACAAGACATGGGCGTGGTCGGGTTCCGTGCTCATCTCCACCGGAGCGCATTGGAGGCCACGGAGCGTTCCGCCGAGGTAGGCATGAAGGCGCGGACGGATGGGATCGGGGAGGATTCGTTGCCGATGTTTGGCGCTGAAGATCACATGGACATACATCCGAGCCAGGGATTGCGACATGGAGGTAATTTACCCGGATTGTGACCGGCGCCCTATCGCCAGATTTTGTGAGGGCCGCCGATTGCGTGACGGTTCATACCACCGCCTCTCGCGCCCCTTCAGGGCGCCAAACCTCTCCACCGGTTCAGACCCCCGGGGCAGCGCCCGACGGGCGCAGCCCCGGGCTCGGTTCTCCCGGCCTTTCGGGCCGGGTCTGGCCCTGAAGGGGCCACGGACCCCAGCCCGGGGCTGAGTCATGCGATGCCCTGGGGCTCATGGCCCCCATCGAATCGTGCGCCCTGACGGGGCGCGGGAGGCTCTGGCGCCCTTTCAGGGCGCCGGATGTTTTTGCCACGCAAAACCCGGGGCAGCGCCAATGGGCGCCGCCCCGGGCTCGGTTCTCGAGGTCCCTCAGGCCGGGTTGGCCCTGACGGGCCTACGGACGCCGGCCTCCCGTGATTGTGTTTCTATGCCGTCCTGGGGAGGGGGACGGTGAGGCGGATGCGGGTGCCTTGGCCGGGGGCGCTGGTGAGGAGGAGCGAGCCGCCCAATTGTTCGGCGCGGCGGCGGAGGTTGCCCAATCCATTCCCGCCCATACGGGCCTGGGATGGGGCGCCGGATTCGCCCGGCGCCTTCTCCAGGTCGAATCCGCAGCCGTTGTCGCACAGATCGAGTTCGAGCGAGCGGCCGTCGGCCCCGATCTTGAGGGCGAATTCCACCCGGGTGGCCCGGGCGTGTTTGAGGATGTTGCGGCATGCTTCCTTCACCGCGCGGAGCAGGTGATGACGCCATTCGGCGGACACGGGCCGGTCCGGAACCTCGGCCGGTATGTCGAGCGTCAGGTCGAGGGAGGCGCTGGCGAAGTAGTCGCGGATCCACGTCTCGATATAATTCACCGCGCTGTCGAGGGAGTCCTTGGAAGGATTCACCACCCACACCGTTTCATCGAGCGAGCGCAGCAGATCGCGGGCATCGTGAAGGGGGGCGGCCGGCTCCGAATCGTGAGCTCGGAACGCCAGACGGCTCAGTTCCGCTCCCAATTCGTCGTGCATGTCCCGGGCGATGCGCTGGCGCTCGGCGGCCAGGCGGCGTTCCTGTTCCGCCGCGGCGGCTCGTTGCGCATGGCGCAGGCGGAGAGACACAAAGCCGGAAATCAGCCCCAATCCTCCCAGCGCCGTGAGCCCGAAGAATGTCGCTGTCTGATAGAAATGAGGGGCGACATGGAACTCCACCTGCGCTGGCGGATCGCTCACCAGGCCGTTGCCGCTGCGGGCGGCCACGGTAAAGGCATGACGGCCGGGTTTGAGATGGGTGAATACCGCGCGGGACTGGCGGGTTTCATCGCTGAGAATCTGACCCTTCGGTCCCGTGAGCTGGTATTGGAAGCTCACCCGTTCGGGCGCCACAAAGCTCAGGCTGCTGAACGCGATCTCCACCACCTGACCGTCCGCAGGCGGAAGAACGATCCGTTGCGGTCCCAGCGGGATGGACTGGCCATTGGCGGTCAAGGACTCCAGCGCCACCGGAGGCGGGCGCAGGTCCGCCAGGACCTGGCGGGGATGGAAATAGGCCACGCCCTTCGCGGTGCCCACCCAGATCTGCCCGTCGTCGGTCTGGGCCATGGCGGGCTGTCGTTTCAACTGGCTTTGCGTGCTCACCAGACCATCGGAGCGTCCCAGGCTGATGGCCGAGATCCGAGCTCGTCGGCCGGCCAAGAAATCCTCCAGTTCCAAGCGGCGGATCGCATGGATGCCCCGGCGACCGGCCAGCCAGAGATGACCCTCGGCTTCCTCCACATCGCAGACGACCGATTCGGGCAGCCCGTTGGCGGGTCGGACCCAGCGGTACCGGCCATCGCGCCAGATTCCCAGCCCGGCTTCGCTGCCCAGCCAGAGTGTCCCGTCGGCAGCGAATCCCAGCGGCACGCAGGAACTATCCGGCGGCATATTCGGGTCGGGCAAGTTCTCCACCCGTCCCTGGAAAATGCGGAAAAGCCCTGCGCCAGCCGACCCGACCCAGATGGCGCCGTCCGGGGCTTCTGCCAAGCCATAGAGCGAAACGTGCTTGGGGAGGCTGTTTAGAAAGACCGAGTACGCTGGTGGCAGCAAGTTCATGCCCTCTGCGGACTGCGGCAGTTCTGGTAAATGGGGAATATGAAACACACCCCTTACATCAACTGTCCAAACACTCCCATCGGTTGCCACCAACAATTGGGAGAGCTCACTCAACATCGGTACGTACTCACGCGTCAAAAAGCCATAACCCGATCGGTGGGTTCCTTGTTCTCGAATAAGGGTATGAGCGCCACCTGCCGCCGCCATCCGAAGCAAGCTCCCGTCCGGATGCTCCGCCACCAAGCCACCTTCACTCCGAAAAGGAGACGCGTCGGGAGGAACGAGAAACCGCGGTTCAATGCGGGCCACTGTCGCTAACGACCCTCCCACTAGCAGCCGGCCATCGCGCAGGCGTGTTAGAGACAGGACCCCCTCCGAACCCCAGCCTTCCTGCGGCGTTAACATCCGAATCCGGTGGGGTTGTACCAGCCACAGCCCGTCACCCTCGGTCGCCGCCCATACACCCCCTTCGGCATTCGCGGCCAACGCAGTGACCGTTGCTCCGGATTCCGTTTCGTCCAGCGGCAGGCGTTTCCATTGCCCGCCCTCCCGCCGCAAGAGGCCATGGCGGGTGGGGATCCAATCCCAAAGGGAGGCATCGCTGCTGGCTTCGACCATTTTCCAGTCGGCGGCAACCTTTCGCGTCCAAGTCAGCGTCGGGCCATTCGTTCCCAACCGGAGTTGCGCCCATTGGAACGATCGGTCGGCCTCCTGCCAGACTTCCGCCTTCACCTCATTCTCGGGGACGCCCTGTACCAATCGCACGCAAGGCAACGGCGGAAACGCGACCGGACCAGCAGATGCGTCTGCCGTGGCTGCGAGATGAGCTATCATCTCCACCAACCCCGAACTTTCATGAAAACGCCATAGGGCGGCGGGCTCGTCCGTGCCGATCCAGAGGCCATTGGTGGTCAGGTGCAGATTCCGCACTTGCCCCGGGACAGCCACATCCACCTGGAGGCGATGCGCCTTCGGATCGAAGCGTCGGAGCCGCATTGGGCCGCGTGGAGCAGAGTCACGATAGCCAGCCAGCCACACGGTGCCATCCCCGGCCGGAAGCACCCGGCGGATGAAGCGAGCCGGACCTATATTCGTGTAGGCCCGCCACTGATCGCCCTGCAAACTCACCAGCCCGTGGAACATTCCCAGCCAAAGGGCGCCAAAGGAGTCCTCCGCGATGGCACTCACATCGGATCGGGTGATTAAGAAGCCCGGCGAGCCCTCATCCGCTGTCCAAAAGCTCCGGCCATTGAAGCGAGCGAGCCCTTCCTCCGCTCCCAGCCACAGCGCGCCGTTCCTGGCCTGGAACATGCATTGGACTTCAGAACTGAGCAATCCACGGTCGGTTGTGAGGTGCTGAAAGGAGTAATGCGATGGGTTGGCGAGGCCGGTGGCCACGGACTCCACCGGCGCGGCGCGGGGCGCAGTCGGCAGGTCTCGGCGTTTGGATCGGGGAGACATGGCCAGGCTTTGGATTTCGGCATCGGAAAGCAGGCGATCGTAGAGACGAATGTCTCGCAGATCTCCATCCCACGGAGTATTGCCGAGCACCGAATTCCCCACGGTGAGAAATTCGGGCTCCGAAGAGCGCGCCCAGGTTGCGGCCCGCATTCGGACGGGAACGCCGTCCAGCCATAGCTCGACGGTGTCGGGCGTCCCCCGGACCAAGAAGGCGTGCCAATCCACGGGAATCTCTCCCACGAACACTCCTGCCCCCAGAGGCAATGAGGATCCGGATAAAAACTCAACGGCGGGGTCGTGGAGGTTGCGTCGCAGACACCAACCTGTTCCGAGCCCAGAATCCTGAGCAATGATCGTATGGCTGGTCGCGGAGGCTTGTTGCGAAGGCTGCCACAGCCAACCGGAAAGGGTGAAGGTCTGATTGGTGATGCCTGGCCCCAACTCCACCCACCCAGGGGCATAGCCGAAGCGCACATCGGGGTTTTCTTCCACCGGCCCGAATCCCCGCCGGATGCCCTTTCTCCCCGTGACCTCATCGGTGCCTTCGGCCGGATCGGGCCACCAGTGCAGCAGGCCGTCGGTCGGAACCTGGGCACGAGCGATGGTCAACTGGAGGACGAATCCCCCAAACAGCGCTGCGGCCAGTTTTCCGAGGCCAAGCATAGGGCGGACGGTGGACTCAATAGGCGGGTTGTGGCGAGTGGGGAGTTGTCCCTGGTCATTCTTTGAGGGCCGGGCCTCCGGCGCCCCTTCAGGGTGCCCACCTTTCCATTCACCTCAGACCCTGGACAGCGCCCAACGCACTGCCCCGGCTGGGGTCTCCAGGCCTTTCAGGTCAGGATCAAAAGAAGTGTGAGAGGCGCCCTCATTCGTCCTTTGTGGCTGCTTTTGCTAACCAAGGACGAATGACCAATGACAAGGGAGCATGAGAGACTCGCGAAGCTCCTCCCTCCGAAGCTCGTCCCCTCCCGGGGTTATTCGCCGAGGAGGCGGCGGGCGGCGGGGGGGAAGCGGTCCATGTCCACCACGGTCAGGAAATCAATGGTGCCAAATTCGCGATCAATGGCCGGTGGTCCGCAAATCTTGGACCCGAATGACAGGTAGGCCCGAAGCAATTTGGGGATCTTGGGGGCGGCCTCGGCAACGCGGTCCAGCGGACACCGATACTTCTCGACAGGCACGGTGCGGAACTCCGGTTCCACGAGGTGCTCGTGGCAGAGATCGTGATAGGCGGCGGCACCCACGGACGGATCCAAGGTGGTCAGCGAACTGCAGCCGACAAAATACCGGGTGCCGTGCTCGCGTCCGTACTGGGCCACCCCCTGCCAGAGCAGTCCGAGCACCGGCAGGTTGCGATGCTCGCTATGCACGCAGGCGCGCCCAAGTTCGACGATCTGGCGCTGGACGGGACGGAACGGGGCAAAGTCGAACTCCTGCTCGGAATAGAACCCCAGATTGCGCGCGGCGCTTTCGCCGGATTGCAGTCGGTAGGTGCCGACCACTTCTCCGGTGGCTTTGTTTTCGACCAGCAAGTGGTCGCAGACCGCGTCAAACGGATCCTCGTCCCGCAGGGTGGCGTAGGAGTGTTCCAACCCCTCGTTGAGCTCCAGGTTGAAGACCAGGAAGCGCAGGGTCTGGGCAGCCCGGACATCCTCCGCCGTCTGCGCGCGGCGCAGGCGGTATGGAGTCTCCGACCCGGTGCGCGCCAGCATGCGCGAACCGAGTTCACCGCGTCCGGCGGCCGAGGGGGAGGTGTCGGGTGGCGACGTCATCCTCTGCATGGATGCAGGCTGCCGGGCTCCGTGGCAAGCCTGCACGTGAATTCCAGGCAACGACCGTGAAAGTCCGGGATCGGCGCGTCAGGACGCTAGGGCCCCCTCCGCCGCTCCCTCGGTCGCCGGCTTCTGCTGCGAAAACAGCAGCTTGTCCTTGTCGGCCGACACGTACACCGGTTCGCCTTCGGTCAGGGTGCCGCGGAGGATCTCCTCCGCCAGCGGGTCCTCCAGGTACTTCTCCACCGCCCGGCGCATCGGGCGCGCGCCGTACTGCGGATCGAACCCCTTCTCGATGAGGAACTCCTTGGCCTTGTCGTCGAGATGCACCGGCACGTTGCGGCGGGCGATGCGCTCCAGGATCTTCTTCACCTCCAGCTCCAGGATCTGCACCAACTCGGGCTTGCCCAGCGTGCGGAAGACGATGATGTCGTCGAGCCGGTTGAGAAACTCAGGGCGGAAGAACTTCTTGGCCTCGTCCAGAATCCGGCCGCGCATGACGTCGTAGTCCTGGCTGTCGCTCTGCTTCGCAAATCCCATGGTGGTGTTCTTGCGCAGCACGTCCGAGCCGACGTTGGAGGTCAACAGGATGATGGTGTTGCGGAAGTCCACCTGACGTCCGAGCGAGTCGGTGAGCTTTCCCTCTTCCAGGATCTGGAGGAGCATGTTCATGACATCGGGATGCGCCTTCTCGATCTCGTCGAAGAGCACCACCGAATACGGCTGGCGCCGCACCTTCTCGGTCAACTGGCCGCCCTCCTCATAGCCGACATAGCCCGGGGGCGAGCCGATCAGGCGGCTGACGGTGAACTTCTCCATGTACTCGCTCATGTCGAGCTGGATGAAGCTCTGGGCGGACCCGAACATCTGCTCGGCCAGCGTGCGGGCGAGCAGGGTTTTGCCGACGCCGGTGGGACCGAGCAGCGCGAAGCAGCCGATCGGCCGCTTGGGATCCTTGAGGTCCGCGCGGGCCCGGCGCAGCGACCGCGCCAGGGCGACCACGGCGTCCTTCTGTCCGATGACCACCTTCTCCAGCTCCTGCTCGACCATGAGCAGCTTCTGGGTCTCGGTCTGGCCCATGCGCTGGAGCGGAATGCCGGTCCACTTCGCGACCACGTGGAGAATATCGTCCTCGGAGACCTGCACCCGGCGCTCCTCCTTGTTGGTCTTCCATTCGCCCAGGATCTTTTCCAGCCGCTCCTTGGTGGCCTTCTCCCGGTCCCGCAACTGGGCCGCTCCCTCGAAGTCCTGGTCCTTGATCGCCTGCTCCTTCTTCTGCTTTAGCCCCTCGATCTCCGCCTCGATGTCCTTGACGTTGGGGGGACGCTGCATGGCGCCAATGCGCGCCCGGGCGCCAGCCTCATCCATGACGTCAATGGCCTTGTCGGGCAGGTAGCGGGCGGTGATGTAGCGGTCGGAGAGGCGGACGCAGGCCGTGATGGCCTCGGGCGCGAACTCGGCCTTGTGGTGCTCCTCGTACTTCGGCTTGAGGCCGTTGAGAATGGTGATGGCGTCCTCGACGCTCGGCGGCTCGACCTTCACGGTCTGGAACCGGCGCTCCAGCGCGGAGTCCTTCTCGATGTACTTACGGTACTCGTTGAGCGTGGTTGCGCCCACGATCTGAAGTTCGCCGCGGCTCAGGGCGGGCTTGAAGATGTTCGAGGCATCCATCGTGCCCTCGGCCGAGCCGGCGCCGACGATGGTGTGCAGCTCGTCAATGAAAAGGATGATATTCTTGGACTTCTTGATCTCATCCATCACCGCCTTGATGCGCTCCTCGAACTGGCCGCGATACTTGGTGCCGGCGACCATGAGCGCGAGGTCCAGGGTGATCACGCGCCGGTCGGCGAGAAGTTCCGGCACATGGCCCCGGGCGATCTCCTGGGCGAGCCCCTCGACGATGGCAGTCTTGCCGACGCCGGCTTCCCCGAGCAGCACCGGATTGTTCTTGGTGCGCCGGCACAGGATCTGGATAACCCGCTCGATCTCCTGCTGGCGCCCGATCACCGGATCCATCTCGCCCTTGCGCGCCAGCTCCGTGAGATCGCGCCCGAAGGCCTTCAACGCCGGCGTCTTCACCGCCTTGCGCCCCTCCTCGGACTTCCCGGCCTTGACCGGTTCGCTGGGCGTCTCGGCCGCTCCCTCTTCCCCTTCGGAGGCCTGGAACCCGGGATCCAGTTCCTTGAGGATCTCCTGCCGGCAGGCCTCGATGTCCACATCGAGGGTCTTGAGCACCTTGGCGGCCACGCCGTCGCCCTCGCGGAGCAATCCGAGCAGGATATGCTCCGTGCCGACATAGGTGTGATTGAGTGCCTTGGCCTCCTTGGCGGCGAGCGCCAGCACCTTCTTCACCCGGGGGGTGTATGCTGGGCTGCCCGAAGCCTTGGTCTGCTCGCCGCTGGTGCGAACCTCCTTCTCGACCTCCTGGCGGACGTTGTCGAGATCGAGGCCCATTCGCTGGAGCACGTTCACGGCGACCCCCTGTCCGAGCTTGATGAGGCCCAGGAGCAGATGCTCGGTGCCCACGTAGCTCTGGCTGAACCGGTCGGCCTCCTTGCGCGCGAGGGCCAGCACTTGCTGCGCGCGCGGAGTGAAGTTGTTCAAGTTCTCGTCGCTCATGGTTTCCGTGGTGAAAGCGGCCGGAATTTCAGGCGCTTCACGCTGGTTGGAATCTGGGGATTTGTGACAGGAAGGTCAAAAGTTCTTGGCGTCAGGGCGCGGAATCCTCACGGGGCGCCGCCGGGGGCGCCTCCGGAGGCGGCACGGCTGTCAGCCGCGAACGCAGCATGGCGGCCCGGACGGTATCCCGCTGCTCGGCGTCGAGCTTCTCGGGATGCACCGTCTGCAAGTGCGCCGGCTGGCTGGCAAGGAACAGTTCGTCCACCAGCGCCCGCTCCACGGTGCCCAGCATGCCCAGGTCGGCGCCCAAACGCAGCAGGCTCAGGAGGTTCATCGTCTCCTTGGAGGAAATGCTGTGGGCGTGCCGCAGGATGCCGTAGGCGCGTCCGATGTGATTGAAGAGTACCGTGGGCTTCTTCTCCAACTGCGCCAACCGCGCGTTGTCCTCGTGCTCGATGATCTGGAGCACGACCTTGTTGAGCCGCTCCACGATGTCGGTCTCCGGCTCGCCGAGGGTCTGCTGGTTCGACACCTGGAAGATGTTTCCCAGCGCCTCGGTGCCTTCGCCGTAGAGGCCGCGGACCGCCAGCCCGAGCTTGTTGACCGCCTGGATGATCTGGTTGATCTGCTCGGCGAGGACCAGTCCCGGGAGGTGCAGCATGGCGCTCACGCGGATACCCGTGCCGAGATTGGTGGGGCAGGCCGTGAGGTAGCCGTAAGGGTCGGAGAAGGCGAACTCCACCCGCTCCTGGAGCACCGAATCCACGGCATCCAAGGCCACCCAGGCCTGCTTCAATTGCAATCCGGGACGCAGCGCCTGCATGCGCAGATGATCCTCCTCGTTGACCATTACACAGAGGCTCTCCTCGCGGTTCAGCACCAGGCCGCTGCCGGCATTCTTGAGGGCGTGATCCCGGCTGATGAGATGACGCTCGACGAGGATCTGCTTGTCCAGCGTGGTCAGCTTTTCCATCCCCTCCGCGAACGGCTCGGGCGCCATCTGGGGCAGCGCCGCCACCACCGGCACCAGCAGTTCCAGCGCCTTCACCCGGTCGGCCTTCCGCGCATGCCCGGGGAATGGAAACTGGGTCAGGTTGCGCGCGAGGCGGACCCGCGACGAGAGGACGATCTTGTCGTGGGGCCCGCTGCGCCGGCAGGCCTCGGCGGGCGGGATCAGGAAGTCGAGGATCTTCATGGCGCGGAAGGCGTGGCCGGGGCCTCGGCGGTACGGGCCTGCTTGATCTGGTCCCGCAGACTGGCCGCGGTCTCGAAATCCTCGCGCCCGATTGCCGCCTTGAGATCCGCCTCCAACTGGGTGAGGGCCGCCTTGCGATCCGCCGCCCGGCGAAGGGCCGGAGGCACCTTGCCGCGGTGCTGGGTTCCCTTGTGCATGCCGTGCAGCAGGGCGCCCAGGCCTTCGGCAAACACTTCGTAGCATCGGGCGCAGCCGAGGCGCCCCGTCTTCTTGAAATCCGCCTGCGTGAAGCCGCACGCCGGACAGGTCACCTCGGCGCCCGCCGCGGCGGTGGCTTCCTCCATTTTCTGGGACGCTCCCAGGCCTAGCAAAAGGTCGGCGATGGAGAAGATCGTTGGGTCGTTGACCCCCTTCTCCTTCGCGCAGGATTCGCACAAATCCACCTTCTTCACCTCATTGTCCACGATCTGGGTGAGATGAACGCCAGCCGGATTCTTCTTGCAGAATTGGCATTGCATACCTGTTCACAGCCACACTCCGGGTGAAGCTTCACGAAGTCAAGGTGGCGACCCCTTTCCCCATGACCTCGTGACTGGGACGAGCTTTGCGCGTCCCTGAAGGAGGTAAATGGGGCCTCGCGAAGCTCGTCCCTCCGGGCTCTGGGGCTGACAGCGCTGCCGAGGTTCCTCATGTTCGAAGCATGCGAATGAGCCGGACGGCTGGAGCCATTGCGGCGGGTCTCCTGACATTCGGCTGCGATTCCACCTCTGTCATGGCCGAATCAGGAAACACCAATGGCGTGGACGGAACGTCGCTGCTGAAGGCGGCGGGTGGGGTTCCGGTATTTCAGGTCGCCGGCGATGCGGCCGGAATACGAATGCAGCAGGAGTCGGTCCGCGCCACCTTGCGCCAGTGCCTGGGAGCGCTGCCGCCGAGGCCGTCGCGCCTGGCCGTCACGACCCGCTCGCGCGAGGAGCGTGCGGACTGGATAGAGGAACGCTTCGAATTCGACAACGGCGCGGGCGCCCGGGTGCCGGGTATTCTGCTCCTGCCGAAGGAACGTTCGGGAAGGGTGCCGGGAATCCTCTACTGCCACTGGCATGGCGGCGAATATGACGGCGGGAAGTCCGAAATCCTCGAACGGAAGCACACGCCCGCGGAGCCCGGACCGGAGCTGGCCCGCCGCGGATTCGCCGTGCTGGCCATTGACGCGCCGTGTTTCGGCGAGCGGCAGGGACAGGGTCCCGACGCCCAGCAGGGATCCGCCGGCGAGTCCAGCGCGGCCAAGCTGGAGCTGTGGCTTGGACGCTCGCTCTGGGGAATGCTGCTCCGGGATGATCTGATCGCCCTCGATTATCTCTGCTCCCGCCCCGAAGTGGACGCCTCCCGCATCGGCGCGACCGGCATCAGCATGGGCGCCACGCGAACCTGGTGGCTGATGGCCCTGGACGAACGGATCCGGTCCGGCGTCGCGGTCGCCTGCCTGACCCGTTATCAGGACCTCGTGGAGGCCGGCGGGCTGCGTTACCACGGCATTTACTACTACGTTCCCGGGATGCTCCGGCACTTCGACACCGAGGCGGTCATCGCCTGCGTGGCGCCGCGATCACTGCTGTGTCTCAACGGCGATCAGGACTCCGGTTCGCCGGCGGAAGGCATCCGGACCCTCGAACGGCTGGCCGCGCCCGCCTGGACTCGCCTGGGGTCGCCCGCCGAATTCCGCAGCGTCCTGTATCCGGGCGTCGGGCACGAATACACCCCGGCGATGTGGAATGAGATGCTCGCCTGGTTTGGGAGGACATTGGGCCAATAGCGTTCGGAGGGACGAGCGTCGCAAGTCCCCAGCCGGGACAGTGGGACTCAGAACGTCAGCGGAATCCCTATCCGCCCCTCATCCTGGGACAGCTCGTATTGGAAGAGATACTCCCGGACCGGCACCCAGGCCGCGTGGCCGTCGCAATACCCAACGTTGCCGCCTTCAGGGCCGTGATTGTCGCCGGCATCCGGATAATACCAGGACCCCGCATGCTCCCAGTCGGCCATGATCCAACTCCGGGAAGGACCGGCAACGGCGCCCTTGAGGCCAAAGGCGTCGTGGTACTTCACATACGTGTGGATGTTCTTGAGCGTCTTGCGCCCGCCGTTCAATCGCCTCGGCTTGTCATTGACCAGGATGTCCATGTAGGTCGGCACGTCCACGCCGTAGAATCCGAAGCCCTGATAGCTGCAGCCCGGAGACGGTCCCACTCCGCCCGCCCACTGCTGAAGATCAGCCAGTCCCCAGGCGCCGGTGAAGGCGCTGGCGGCCGTATTGGTCCGGACCGTATTGCGTGTCGCCGGGCAGACAAACACACGAGGTGAGTCCATGTAGCCCTGGTGGAGCCAGTTGAGATCCTGGTCCTCCGATTCGGTCTTGCCTGAGAGGCTTTCGTCCTTGTCGTCCGCGGCGTAGCTCAGCGAGGCGATGGCGAGCTGGCGCAGGTGATTGAGACAACCCGCCCGCGATGCCTGGCGGCGGGAACGTCCGAGCGCCGGAATGAGAAGTCCTGCAAGCACTCCGATCACCGCCAGGGTAACCAGGAGTTCGACCAGCGTGAATCCCAGGCGAATGCTGCGGGTGCTTTGGATTCCCAGAACGGCCTTCATGGGCGTGGTGCTCCTTCGACCGGATGGGTATCCCCTGCAGACCGGCGCGCCGGCGCGGCGAGAAACTCGACAAAGCGGCTCCGGGCGACCGCAAAGGTCAGCGACAGTTGCCGTGCACCGGAGGGGACTTCCAATCCGAAGACGACGTCGGGCGAGTCGGAAAGCGGCGCCGGGTCCCATGCGGCGCTGCGCCCCCGATCGTCGAGCGCCTGGACCAGCGTCAATCGGCGGCCCTCGCGGGGCGCCTGGCAGCGGACCGCAACATTGACCCGCCCTTCGATCGTGGACCACTGGAACTTGCCGGGCAACCTGGCCCGGCCGCCGCAAAGACTTTTCAATTGCAGGACAACACCGTTCACCTCGAAAGGAGTGTTGATCTCCTCCGTGCCGCTTTCGCCCGGCACGGCCACCGGTGGCAGCGTGATGAGTTCCTCCGCTGAAAAGTCACGAATCCGCATAAACTCCACGCGGGCTTTCCAGGCATCTTCTCCCGGCCAAAGAACGCCAGTCGCCGAGAAGCCGATCTCCGCGTTGGTGCGGAAGGCATCCTTTGGGTGCTGGTACTGTGTCCATTGATTGCCGGTGGCATCCGACCAGGTGACCGCGGCCGGGACCCAGACCGTTTCGGCCGTCTGCCCCGATTCGTTCACCTGGAAGCGGAGTTGGGTGCCGGGCAATCCACCCGAAAACATGCGGCTCATCCAGGCATCGGAGTGGCGCCCTCCGATCGGCACCGGCGATCCCGTCTCCCAATGCGTCAACGTGACGGAGAAATTGCCGTCCTCGCGGGTGATCGGAAACCGTTCCGGAGTCCATTGCGGATACCGGCCCGGCGTGGGATTGGGGACCACATACTCGGCGAGCGTCTGAAGCCCAAAATTTGAGGAGATTCCCGTGATTCCCAGGACCCGCAGCTTGAGTTCTGCGTTCCGCCGTGGATGTGCTGGAAATGCCACGATGGGAAAGAGCCCATCCGCGGACATGGCTCCCGCCCGGAAGCCGCCTCCGCATTCTTCCCCTGCCTCATCCACGAACACCATGCGCACCACATTCATTCCTCTTCGGCCCGAGCCGGCCTGATCCTGCCGGAGGGTTACGAAGAGACTGTTCGTTCCCGTCGGGCTGGGGATACCGACCGACAAACCGACCGTGTCCGTGGGAGGAAACCGGCGCTTGAGGAATTCCGGCAGGGACTGGCTCAAGGTCGGCCACTTGGGCAGCGTCGTCCGGGTCAGTTGATACTGGGAAGTAAACTGCGTTTCATGCAGGGACAGCGTGCTTCCGTCGGCAAAGCGGGTGGTCGGATTCCGCAGGCCAATCCGGACACCGGCCCACGAACCTCCGATGAGGGTGGCGGCCAGGAGGGCGGTCGCCGCCGTACTCTTGAGCTGGTTCCAGGCCATGAGCTTCAAGCCTCCGTGAACCAGGGCGGCCACCGAACCCGACGCCGCGGTCCCCACTGCACCCGCCGCCACAGCGGAGGCCAATCCCGCGGGAGCGGCCTGAACCGCATGCGAGCTGATGGCCGCCAACAACATCGCCGCGGAAAGCGTCACTCCCCGGCGACCCAGGAGGCGTCCCAGGCGTTCCATCGCCCGATGAACGCGCTTCTTGGCCGTGGCCTCCGCCGTGCCGAGGTGTCTGGCAATGCCGGCATGGCTCTGCTTCTCGAAGAACCGCATCGCCAGAAGGGCCCGGTCCTTCTCGCCAAGGTCGGCCAGCGCCGCATCAAGTTCCGGCGCGACCTGTTCCCAGGCCGCGGCAACCTCCACGTCGTGATAATTGGGCATCATGAGGGCGGCTTCCTGCTCCCGGTGGCGGCGGCGTTGCTCCCGTTTCAACGCATCGCGGGCGACAAACCGGGTGGTGGTGAACAGCCATGCGGACATCACGGTTCCGGGACGAATCCGAGCCGCCTTTCGCGCCAACACCACGAAGACCGCCTGAGTGATATCCTCGGCCAGATGCGGGTCGCCCACCTGACGCCGCGCTGAGGAATACACGGCGTTGAGATGCCGGCGGACGAGTTCCCGGAAGGCATCTTCCGACCCCCGGCTGGCAAACTCGCGAAGCAAGGCATCATCCTCCATGCGGTGACTCTTCGCCCGGTAATGGCCGCCGGACTCCAAAGGTGACAGCCGAAATGAGCGGAAAACGCGCGTCCCTCCTCGCGCCCCCCCACTTGCAACCAATAACCCATGCCCCATGACGACCGGCGGCCGACCACGGATCACGGGGGCAGGAAACAAAGTGCCAGGTCCTTTGGCACGACTCAGATTCTATTCTCGCTAACGATATCGAACGTCGTGGCGAGAATCGGATATATGACCTGGCACTCTGTCGTCTTTCGCGCAGTCATTTTCGCGCATCGAACCCACCGCCTATCAGCGGTCTCTTGGACGCTTGCGTGAGCCGGTTCCGGAACCCGATTTTAGCCGGGAATGTATGGCCGGAGAGGCGTTGCCTTTGGAAGCGGCCATCCGCCTGGCCCTGAAGTGAGATCCTCGGACCCGGTTCAGGTTTTAGAATTGGAACAGCCCCTCTGCCTCGGGCTGCCACACGACAGACAAAACCTTCAGTCTTCTTTCGTTGCCACTGGGCTCGGTCCAATTGACGGATTCACCTTCTGAGAGTCCGAGCAGGGCAATGCCGTTGTGGGATAAGATGGATAAGGCGTCTTTATTCTCATTCACATTATGAGGGAATAGAAGGTCCACCTCCAATTCATGCCCTGATTCCAGATCCTTCAGCCTGATTCTGGAGTTCATCGTGACCGTATTGATCGGAATTTTCTCCGAAGAGACAATCGTTGCATTCTCAAGCAATGACTTGAGCAACCGTCCTTCGTCTGCGCCCGCGGAGGGAATCAGGGCCTTCAACCGAACTTCGTCTCGTTGAGTCATTAAAACGCTTCTTGGGGATCCCATAAGTTTATTGACAAGAAATTGGTCCTGACGTTTCGCCCAGAATTGGAATTGGCTTCACTGACCCCGGGAACATTTCCAATCAGACGAGCAGCTTGGGGCATGTCAAGCGCCAGTTTCCCGACCCAAGGTGATAAGGGCGTATCCGGACACTGCCTCCAAACGGAGGCTCAGTGGGCCGCAGCACCGGCTCTGCGGCAGGAGCAATAGACCGTTGCGAGTCCCCGACTTACCCGGCCGCATCAAAGCCGGTCGAAGAGTTCGCCCTGGCCCGGCTCGACCCGCCGGAAGGACTCGGTGCTCAACGCCGGCATGGAGGTCTCCAGGCCGGCCTTGCGGCAGGCGATGTGGAAGAGCTGGGACCATTGGTCCGCCAGCGGGCCGGACCCCCGCATCCGGAATCCGAACCGCGGATCGTTGAGGCGGCCGTCCCGGGAGGCCCGCACTTGCGCGAGCACCTTCTCCTTCCGGTCCGGGAAATGCCGGCTGAGCCAGTCCTCGAACAGTGGCGCCACCGCCAGCGGCAGGCGAAGCACGACTTTGCCGGCAAAGCGTGCCCCCGCGGCGGCCGCCGCAGCAACAAGGGCGGGAATCTCATGGTCGTTCACCGCCGGAATCACCGGGGCGATCATCACGCCCACGGGCACCCCGGCGTCGGCGAGCGCCCGGATGGCCCGCAGACGCGCCGCGGGCGGCGAAGTGCGCGGCTCCAGGATGGATCGAAGGTCGGGATCCAGCGTGGTCAGCGACACGGCCACCGCGACCGCCCGATGCCGCGACAACTCGGCCAGCACATCAAGATCGCGGGTGATCAGCGCGTTCTTGGTCACGATGCCGACCGGATTCCGGAACTCGGCCAGCACTTCCAGGCATCGTCGCGTCAACCGCAGCTTCCGCTCCACCGGCTGGTAACAATCGGTAACACCGCTCATGGCGATGGTATCCGGCTTCCAGGACCGCGACGCCAGTTCCCGCCGGAGCAGCTCCGGCAGGGATTCCTTCACCACGATCCGCGACTCGAAGTCGAGTCCAGCGCTGAACCCAAGGTATTCATGCGTCGGCCGCGCGTAGCAGTAAATGCAGCCGTGCTCGCATCCGCGGTACGGATTCAGGCTCCAAGTGAACCCGACGTCCGGGCTGTCATTCCGCGTGAGGGCGCTGACGCCGTGGTCGGGAATAAACCGGGTGCGCGGCAGCGGCGTCTCGGCGGGATCGGGGTCCTGGTCGCTGTCCGGATCCGCCTCGCGATGCACCGGCACAAACCGGTTGGGCGGATCAAATCCGGCGCCCCGGTGCGCCTGAGTCTGCGGCGAGGACGACTGCATGAACCCAGCTTCGCCCGTCCCTCGTCGCCTGCCAATCGCAGATCGCCCTTCTTCCTGGAGGGATTGACTTTCGTCAGGTGGGGCAACGCTTTGCGGAGCCGTCCGCCCGTGGGGTGGTCGGTGGCCCGTGGCTGGCGGTGCGTAGTGACGCGGTTTCCCGGGTTGGGGGGACCGCGTGCGAGAGGCCGCGAAAGCAGGCTTCCCACACGGAAGCGTTCGTGGTTTCCTCAGAACAATCCCGTAAGCGAAGCCGCCGGTGCGATGAATCCTGGAGGAGCGTCGCCCGTTCAGGCCGCGCAGGCCGTCATCGAACATCAAGCCGTCGTCACCGCCATGCCTCTCAACACTCTGACTCCCGCCGAAGCCGCGCCCGTCGAGGTGGACGGACATCAGCTCAAATGCCTGATGTGCCATCACGAAACCTTTCACCGCCGCCGCTCGCACATGGACACCTCCCTGACCAGCAACATGAATCCCGACTGGGTGGACCGGCAGGTCTATTGCCTGGTCTGCGACCACTGCAAATTCATCCATTGGTTTCTGGCAGCCTGACGGGATTTCCCCATGCTGGCGGTGAAGTCGGACTCGCCCCCGCCGCCAAAGTCGCCGTGGATGAGTCCGTCCCACGGCACCCATGTCCACGCCCTCCCACACGACTCCGGAATCCGGGACGCGGCATACTCCGGAATGGCTCCGCCACGCGGCGATGGCCTTGGTGCTGCTGGGGGTTCTGGTCTGGGTCGGACGCGAACTGGGACACCGACTGCCGGCGATCGAGCAGTGGATTGAACAGCAGGGATTTGCGGGGTGGGTGGTCTTCATCGCGCTGACCGTGGTGGGCACGTCGCTGTTCATTCCCGACACGGTGTTTGCGGTCATGGCCGGTGTTTTATACGGGGTTCCGGGCGGCAGCCTGCTCATCACCGTGGCGGCTTTTCTCACCGCCTCCTTGAATTTCCTCCTCGCCCGCCGGTGGCTCCATGCCGCGGTGCGTCGCTGGCTGGAACGCCAGCCGCGGCTGGCGGCCATCGAACGCGCCGTCCAGCGCGAGGGACTTCGGTTCCTGTTCCTGATTCGCCTCACGCCGCTCAGCCCGGTGGCCGTCAGCTACCTCCTGGGCACCACCCCGACGCGTTTCGGACCGTTCCTGCTGGCTTGCACGGGACTGATCCCCGGTCTGGTCGTGGAAGTGTATCTCGGCCACGTCGCCAAACACGTGGTCCGCGTAGCGGGCGATCCGGAGGCCCATTCGCGAGCCCACACCGTGTTGACTGTGGCGGGCCTGGCGCTCTGTCTGGCCCTGCTGGCCTACATCACCCGCATCGCCCGCCAGGCGATTGCCTCCGCAGAGGCCCGGGAGAATGGCGGCGCATGAACACTCCATTCGCGGCCATCCCGGTGATCGCCCTGCTGGCGGACGCGATTCTGCTGGGGTTGATCCTCCTGGGTTGCGCCGCGCTCTTTGCGTGGCAGTACGCCCGGGATGGGTCTGCCTCGGAGGGCAGCCCGATCTTCTTCCGCTTGGGGCTCACCGCCGGCCTGCTGGGGCTGTTCATGTATGTCGGCCGCTCAGTGGGCCCCAATCCCAGCGGCGCCTCCGCCTTCCTGCTGTTGATCACCGGGATGGTGGTGTCGGTGCTATTGATGATCCTATGGCTGCCCTCGATCGTGTCGGGACTGCTGGGACCGCTGACCGGCTCCATGACGGGCGGCAACGAGGCGGTCGCGGTCCGGCCCGCCTACTACCGCGCCATCGCCTTGAAAAAGCGCGGGGAATACCAGGCCGCCATTGCCTCCGTGCGCGCGGAACTGGAGCGGTTTCCGGGCGATGCCGAGGGGCTGATGCTGATCGTGGATCTGCTGGCCGACGACCTCCGGGATCCAAACGCGGCCATGGAAGTGCTCCGCGAATCCCTCCAAACGTCCGGACGTTCCGAGACGGAACGCGCCCAGGCGTTGAGCCGCATGGCGGATCTGCAACTGATGCACCTCGACGATCCGGAGTCCGCCCGGCAGACGCTGGAGGAAATCGCGCGGGAGTTCAGCGATTCCCCGGCGGGACATCTCGCCCGGCAGCGGCTGGCGCATTTACCCGGCGGATCCGGCGATTCGGAGGGCCAGACAACTCCGGAGCCGCAGCGCCTGGTCGTCCCGCATCACGAGGAGCGGGTCGGCTTGATGGAGGATTATGGTGCCAGCCGGCTGGCCGACGAAGATCCCGCCGCGGCCGCCCAGGCGCTGGCCGATCATCTGGCCGGCCATCCCGACGACTGGGAATCGCGCGAGCGCCTGGCGCTGTTGTACGCTGAATCGCTCGGCGAGCCGCAGCAGGCGAGCGCGCAGCTCGAGCGGCTGCTCTCGCAAAGCGGCCTGCCCGCGCGCCATCTCGCGCGCTGGTATCTGATGCTGGCCGACCTCCAGTTGAAGGCGCCGGACGGCGTCGCCGCGGCGCGCGTCACCCTCGAGCGGATGCGGGATCAGTTTCCGGACACGATCTGGGCCACCCAGGCGGAGAGCCGGTTGCGCCAGCTCGGACTCCACCAGAAGGGAAAGGAAGCGCCCAAGACCCTCAAACTTGGCCAGTACGAGCAGAAGATTGGATTGAAGCAGAAGGATCCGCCCGCCGGGGCTCCCTGAACCCCATCCGCCGTTTGCCGCATCCGCGCTGGAATGCGCCGTGCCTCACGGAAAGGCCGCAAAGGGCGTAGAGGAAAGGGGGACTCGCAGCGGATTCTGAAGAAGGTATGGTCCAACCGGAGTGAACCCATCCCGGTGCGGCGCCGGGCGCAGGCGTCGTGTTCGAAGTGGCTGTGAGATGTGAAGCCATTGCATGCGTTCATCCCGCCTGAATCCGTCCTGCCGACGCGGAGGTCACCTGAGGGCGCCTCTCCATTTCTTGGATGAGGCGGGAAAGTCCCACGGTCCCAGGCTCCCCTTTCGCGAGAGCCACGCCCCCAACCGGGTGGGGCATCCGGGCGGGGCAAGTTTTCAACAAAGCCGTACGTCCTACTGCGGACGACGTGGGGGTGAGTTTCGGCGTACACGAATCGCCGGAGGATCGCCCCACCCAAATATTGAGATATGCCCGAACCCGTCACCAAACGATGACGCCGGGTGGCCTCCGCCAAACGCTTTTCAACGGCGTCAGTGATTGGCGTCCATTCGCGGTGGATCCGAATCGTTACGGCTTGGACACTCCCGGCATGTCCTCGACAGCATCGTGCGCGGAGCGCCAGGAAATTCTGGACTTCCTCAAGGCGAAGCCAGTGGTCCGTAGCGAAGCCGTTTTCCGGGGGCTGGCGGGATCTGCTTGCTTCATCGCTCAGCCTTTCGCCTGAGCCCACGGCTCGTTGAGACCCCGCCCTACCAGGAGAAGGCCAGAGGCCTAGCCAAAGAGGGGTCTGCGCCCCGACGGTGACCTGCATGCCCGGCGCTTGCGGTGAGGCCGGGGTTCCGTAGCCTGAGGGCATGTTCGATTCGTTGAGCAGCCGGCTGCAGGGCGTGTTCCGCAACCTCCGCGGGCTGGGAAAGATTTCGGAGTCCAATGTCAGCGAGGCGCTGCGCGATGTGCGCATGGCGCTGCTCGATGCGGACGTCAACTTCCAGGTGGCCCGCGACTTCGTGGAGTCGGTCAAGAGCAAGGCGCTCGGCGAACAGGTGATCCAGTCGGTCCAGCCCGGGCAGCAGATGATCAAGATCATCCACGACGAACTGGTCGCCCTGCTGGGATCGGAAAACGCCGCGCTGCAGCTCGCCGGCAATCCGTCCTGCGTGCTGATGTGCGGTCTGCACGGCTCCGGCAAGACCACCAGCTCGGCCAAGCTGGCCCGGTGGCTGACCAAGCAGGGCCGCACCGTGCTGCTGGTGGCGGCCGACGTGTACCGGCCGGCCGCCATGGACCAGTTGGCGGTGCTCGGCAAGAACCTCGACATCCCCGTCTTCGTGCGCCCCGGCGAGACCGATGTGCTCCGCATCGCCCGCGAGGCGCTGGAGCAGGCGCAGCATCTTCAGCGCAACACGCTGATCTTCGACACGGCGGGACGCCTCCAGATTGACGAGCCGCTGGTGCAGGAACTGGTGCGGCTGCGCGACCTGGTCAAGCCGCAGGAAACCCTGCTCGTGCTCGACGCCGCCACCGGGCAGGAGGCCGTCAACGTGGCGACCCACTTCGACCGCGCGCTGAACGTGACCGGCGCCATCCTCACCAAGTTGGACGGCGACGCCCGAGGCGGCGCGGCGCTGTCCTTCAAGTCGGTGGTGGGCAAGCCGATCAAATTCATGGGCGTCGGCGAGAAGCCCGAGGATTTCGAGCCGTTCCATCCCGAGCGCATGGCCCAGCGCATCCTGGGCATGGGCGACGTCGTGTCGCTGGTGGAACGGGCCGCCGAGGCCGTGGACCAGCAGAAGGCCCTGGAGCTCGAGGAGAAGATGCGCAAGGGCCAATTCACCCTCGACGATTTCCTATCCCAGCTCCGGGAGATGAAGAAGATGGGTCCGCTGGAGAACCTGGTCGGCCTGCTGCCGGGCGGTGCGGACATGCTCAAGGGCGCCAACCTGTCCCAGGGCGAGAAGGAATTCCGGCGCATGGAAGGCATCCTGTGCGCCATGACGCCGGGGGAGCGCCGCGCCCCGCAAATCCTCAACGCCCGGCGGCGCCAGCGCATCGCCAAGGGCAGCGGCGTGAGCGTGGCCGAGGTCAACAACGTGCTGCGTCGGTTCGACGAGATGCGCGAGATGATGAAGAAACTCGGCAAGTTCCAGAAGATGATGGGCCGCTTCGGCGGCAAACTCCCCGCCATGCCGGGTATGTCGGGCCTGATGGGCGGCATGAAAGGTCCGCCGTTCCGGCGGTGAGCCGGCCGCGGGTTGCAACATCGCCTTTCCCGCCAGGGTCGGGTTCCGCCACGGACCACCCGGACTCCACGGCGCTGGCGGACAATTCCCGCGTTCCCCGCCGCCACTCCCCACACGCAGAAATCCAGGGACGCGAAGGGAACGCGTTCCTGCCAATCCAAATGGGTCGCGTCCTCTGCGTCCAATGCGTGAGGCCCGACGCCCCTCAATGGCCGCCGTGATGCATCGGTTCAGGGAAGCTGCAGTTCGCGGCGGACGGAATCGAACCGGGGATCGTTCTTGTAAAGATCCCGCAGGTCCCGCGCTTTCGGATCGCGGACCCGGCGCGCATCGCTCAGCCGGATGGAGGTCGTGAGGTTGGACTGGGCCTCCGCCGCCTTGTTTTGCGCCGCCAGGATGGCGGCGAGGTCAAACCAGGCCTCCGCGCTCTCCGGCATTTTCTGCGCGAACCGCCTCAAGGCGTCCTCCATCTTGTCAATCCGGTTGATGGTCTGGAAGGCCTGCGCCAGCGAGATGAGCGTCCGGGTGTCGCTGGCCGCATTGGTGAGCATTTCCTCCAGCACGGCCATGGCGGCGTTGCTGCGGCTGGTCTGGAAATAACTCGAGGCGAGCTTGAACCCGAGGTCGGCGTTGGTCGGCTGCGCCCGGAACAGGCGCTCGGTGTCCTCCAGGCCCTTGAGGTCCAGCGCTGCGGGCGGGCTGGCGCCGCGGAGCCCCTCCAGTTGCCGGAGCAGGTCGCGCACACCGGCGTTGTCGGGATCGAAGGTGACGCAGACCTCGGCAACACGGGCCGCGTCGTCGTAGCGCCCCATGCCGGCGAGCAGCGACGCGTAGTTGAACACGGTCTCCGGGCTGTAGGGGCAGAAGGCAAAGGCCTGTTTCAAGGCAAACTCGGCCTCGCGCAGGTAGCGCTGCTGAAGCTCCGGCCGGTCCATGGCGCGCTGGGCGCGCCAGCTAAAGATGCTCTTGCCCTGCGCGTTCCGCAGCTTGCTGAACGCCTTCTGCGCCTGCCTGTCGCGGACGAACTTGGGATCACCCTGGAATCCGGTCAGGTCGCGGCGCAAATAGGTGCGCAGGGCGAAGTCGGCCACCTCGGAGGTCGGCGTGTCATAGGTGATCCAGTCGCCGATGAAGCGCTTGGCGTACTGGCTCCAATAGGCGTGGTTCTCCGCCAGCATCTCGTCCGACAGCTCCCCCACGGGATTCCGCTCGATCTTCATGATGATGCCGTAGGGCACCAGGTGCGGATACATCCACTTCAGCGGAAAGCTCTCCTCGATGTAAAATTCGTGCTCAGGGTTCTGGTCAAAGATGACCTTGGTCAGCAGCCCGTTGATGGCCATGACCGCCACCTGACCGGTCACCGACACGCGGCCGTCGGCGAGCATGCGCACGTCCTCTCCGGGATCGAGTTCGTGCCGTTGGAAGCGCTGCGCGGCGTCGGCCGTGTACTCCTGGAAGCATCGCGCCGCCTCCTCGACCGTCGGAATGTGGATCTCCATGTCGGGATACAATCCGCCCAGGCTGACCGCGATCTTGCCGGGATAGGCGGCTTCCAGCAGTTCGCGGTTCAGGCGGATGCGGTTGAAGGTGGGAGGATTCTGCTTCGCAAACCGCAGCAGCCGCGGGCTCAGCGTCCCCTGGGCGAAGCGTCCGGGCGCGTCGTACAGCGACGGGCCCTGGATCAGCCGGTTCAGGCCCGCCGCGAGCGCCGCGGGGGACTCCAGCGCGCCGGCATCCAGTTGTTCCCGGAGGTAGGACGACAGCGGGTCGCTGCCGGACTTCAGCGTGGACTGCAGGGAGGCGAAGTCCGTGAAGTCGGACACGCGGAACATGGAACTGCCCGCCCGGCGCTCCTTCTCGATCCGGGCTCCGAGATCCGTGAAGAAGCGGTCCAGGGGAGCAGCCAGCCGGGCCAGGAAGTTGGTGCGGCCGCGCGAGGCCGACCGCGCGTCGTTCAGCATGCCGTAGAAGAAGGGCGGATCCTTCTGGGCGCTGCGCTGGTAGTGGGCGCGGATGTAGTCGAGGTAGGTGTTATCAGCGAGGGCGTTTTGCGTGATGATGTACACGTCGCGCCGGTCGAACTGGGGATTCAGACGGTCTTCTGGCGGCGTAAAACTTTCTGCAAAGATCATGTACGTCGGCGCGAAGCGGCCGGGATCCGTGCCGCCGAACAACACGGTGTCCCGCGCCATCGAGGGGTACACCGGCTGGCCGTTGGTGGACTTCGGGGCAGGCGCGACCGAGGTGTCCATGCCGGGCTCGAACATGTCGTGCCCGAACCAGTACCCGAAATAGTGATGCCGCTGCTCGTTGTCCGCCCAGTGCGACAGCGCCGAGTCGAAGGGAATGAGCGCAAAGAGCGCCAGGAACGGGGCCAGGCGTGCCCGTTCCCGCTGAAAGACGATCAGGACGAGGAAACACAGCGACAGCAGCAGACTCAGCAGTCCGGCTGCGCGAAGAATGGTGAACACCGTCTCGCGGTAGATCCCGACCACTTCAAACAGGTTGAAGGCGCAGGCGACCGCCGCGCCCATCAGCAGGGGAAAGCGGTAGCGCTCATACTGGGTGAGGATCAGCCCGCCGATCAGGGAGAGCCCGTAGCCGACCGCCAGCGCGATGATCACGTGCGAGGTGGTGAAGAACACCTTCACCAGGTCGCGGTTCTGCTTGTCCACTCCCGGATTCAGGAGATAGAGCAACAACACCGCCAGGCAGAGGTAGATCGCCGTGAGCCCCACGATCCATCCCCGCTCGCGCCGCTGCATCCGGCCCAGGAAGGCGAAGGGCACCAGGCCGACCAGCAGATTGGCCCAGTTGAACTCCTCCTTGGCGCCCTCGGCGTACATGGACAACTGGCGGATCAGTTGCACCGGATCGCTGGTCGGCGTGGTCTTTTCGTACTGGCCGCGGGTAAACGCATGGATGAAACCCTCCCAGGTGCGGGGATAGCCCCAGTTCATGGGCGGATTGGTCATCGAGGCGATGGGCATGTACAGGTAGATCAATGCGCCCAGGAACCACAGCAGCCCGCACAGCGCGCCGATGTGGAGCCGGTCCCCCAACCGCCCGGTCTGCACCGCCAGCCAGGCCGCGGCTACCGCCGAACAGAGGCCGACGGCGTTGAAGATGATCAGGAGCGAGGGATTCTGGGTGAAGGTCTGGATCTTCCCGCTGAAGTGGCCCAGCAGGCCCAGAATCCAGATCAGGGCGTTGCCCAGGAACAAGTCGCGCCCCAGCCTGCGGTCGGCCATGGCGACCACCACCTCGATGCCCATCGCCCCCACGATCAGGGTCTGGTGGTTGGCGAAGGAGAGTCCGAAGACAAAAAAGGCGGCGTACAGGTACCGCCGCTGTTCGGGCGCGTAGCTCCAGCGCATGAGGAAGACGAGCGTCAGGACGAGCGTCAACACCGCCAGCGTGTACACCTCCACGATCACCGCCTGGCTCCAGATGAATCCGTTGAAGCCGATCAGCAACCCGGAGACCAGGCCGGACACGAAGCACTGCGGATTCTCCCACCGGCGCGAAAGGCTCTTGAACAGGTCAATGCTCTCCAGGATCAGGCTGCTGCCCCGGGATACCATGAGCCCGACCAGCCCGGCCGAAAACGCGGCGGCCACCGCCGATGACACTGCCACGCGCCAGGCCACGCTGGAGAAGGGCAGCAGCTGGGTGAACGCCCAACTGTAGAGGGTCCAGAGCGGATACCCGGGCGGATGGGGGACGCCGGCGTACATGGAGCCCACGGCCAGCTCCCCGGAATCCTCCAGGGTGAGGTCCGGGGCGATGGTCAGCAGATAGGTGATCAGCATCACCGTGGTGACCACCGCGAAGGTCAGCCAGTCCACCGGACGATACAGACGTCCGATCGCGGGTGCCGCGAGGTCCGTTCCGGAGGGCTTGCGATCCGGAATCGCGGCGGGGGTGCTGCTTGGATTGGGGGATGACGGTTTTGATTTCGCCATGGAATCAGGGGCGCAAAGGAGTCAGTGCCAAGCGCGGCTGGAGTTTAGTTCAGGCCGCGCAGGGACCCGTTAGTGGACGGTCCGGGCGCGGTGTTTGTCCACGCAAAACCGGACGGCGAAAGGGAGTTCTGCGCGCTCTGGGCCGCGGCGGCGTCCAGCGCCGCGATCTCCGCGCTGTGGCGTCCGGGAAATCCGCCGGTCCGGGGATGCGCCGGGCGGGTCACCAGGGAGCCGACGATCACCGCGGTGCCGAGGGCGGGCGCGAGCCAACTGAGCCCGCGGGCGACGCGGGTGACTTCGGGCACCGGGGGGCGCTCGCCGAAGATACGGCGGCGCAGCGCCACGGACGGCTTACGCGGGGTCCAGGAGGCGAGGGACTGTTCCCAGGGATCGGTCGAAGGACGAGGTGAGTTCATCGGAGGCATCGGAATTGGTGTCACGGAGGCATGCCCGCAGCTTGGTCATGCCATAGCGGTAGCGTCCGGCAGCGGTGTGCGGCGAAAGATCCAGCAGTTCCCCGATTTCTTCGAAGGTGTGTCCATGCCAGATCTTGAGCACGATCACCTCCCGCTGCTCGGGGGGCAGCGTTTGCAGGCAGCGCATGGCGGCGCGCTCCTGCGGGGATTCGCCCGGACCGGATTCGAACCAGCGGGCGGATTCAAACTCCCGGGTCCAGCGGCGCAGCAGGGAGCGCCGGTAGTTGAGGGCCCGGTTTCGCACCGAGCGCACCAGATAGTGCGCCGGGCGCTCGGGCATCCCGGGCAGGCGGAGCAGCGCCACGAAGACCTCCTGCACGACGTCCTCCGCCTCCGAGTGGCTCAGGCCGAGGCTGCGCCCGTAGAGGATCAGCCGGGATGCCGACGCTTCGTACAGCGCCGTGCATTCCCCTTCGTTGACTCTCGGACCGCTCACCACTCGAAGGAAAAGACACTGACATCCGCAATTTTGTATGTCGCGGGCGAAAATTTCTCGCAGCACGGGGCCATCCCTCCGGTAGGACTCTCCCATACGAGGCTCCTGCCGAGCCGTTCGTTCCACTTCGAACCCAGCTTGTGGCACCTCCGGGTAATCCGACCTTGGTTACGGATCCGAGGCCGCGGAATCGCCGCCAGTTCTGCTGCCCGCGCTTGCCCAGGCAGAAACTTTCGGCGTAGCGTGCCGACGTTGCCAGAGCCAACGAATGATCTGACGAACACAACAACGACATAACCAAAGCGATTTCGCGTCGCTTCGGCTGCTGATCCGTAACGAAACCTGGAAATTTCGACACGCAGGACAGCGCTCGAAGTGCGCCCCGCCAGGGGCGCATTGAAAGCGCTCCTGCGTGGGCCCTCCAGGTGCCTGTTACGGGACGCAAGTAAGTGCGTCCCTTTTCGTTTTCAGGCACCGGGAGAGTCCCACGCAGAGCAGTCCGAAGGCAGTGCTGAGGCACGCGAGCTCACCAGAGCCTCAGCATGCCTTTGAACGGTGCCATAACCGATCTGGATTTGCTCACGGCAAAGCTCCGCACGATCCGGCGCGAGCTGCGCGATGAGTATCTTCAACCACATACCAAGCCCTGGATTGTCGGATTCTCCGGCGGCAAGGATTCAACCCTGCTGGCGCACCTGGTCGTGGAAACACTACTGGGATTACCCCGGGAGGCCCGCACACGGCAGGTGTTCTTGGTGAGCAACGACACGCTGGTGGAATCACCGGTTTTTCAGAGCTTCGTTGACGCGTTGCTCGGTCGGATCGCGGACAACGTCGAAGCGCTGCGGGTTCCAGTTCAAGTGGTCAAGACCCATCCTGCCGTGGATGAGTCATTCTGGGTGAACCTGCTTGGTCGGGGCTACCCAGCTCCCAACCGGACGTTTCGCTGGTGCACCGACCGGATGAAGATTCGCCCCACTTCTCGATTCATCCGGGAGCAAGTCAGTGCGCATGGTGAGGCCATCCTTTTGCTGGGCGTTCGCCGGAGTGAATCCGCCGCTCGCGCAGGCAGCATTGCCAAACATGAGCGCACGGGTGACGGGCGGCTCTCATCGCACGGTGACCACAAGGGCGTTTGGGTCTTCTCGCCGATCAAAGACCTCACGACCGACGAAGTGTGGACTATTCTGTTGAGTTGTCGGCCACCTTGGGGCGGTACATATCGCGACATCGTCACGCTCTATAAAAACGCCCAAGGCGGAGAATGCCCCTTCGTCATGAGCAACAACGACGCTCCCTCCTGTGGCAGCAATTCGGCCCGCTTTGGCTGTTGGACCTGCACCGTGATAGAGAAAGACGGATCACTGGACAACCTGATCGCTGCCGGACACGACCACCTCGAACCGCTAGCCGATTTCCGGAACCGGCTCAAAGCAGTGTCGGAAGATCCTGACTGCCGCAGCAAAACCCGTCGCAATGGCCAACCAGGCCTCGGTCCACTAACTCTTGAAACCAGGCAACGGTTGCTCGAAGAACTGTTGGCAATCCAGAGCGATCTCGGGATGCAACTGATCTCCGATCTGGAGGTTCGCTTAATCCGCGATCAATGGGGCAAGGATCAAGCAGAGGAAGCTTGGCGAGATTTCGGCAAGCTCCTGCAACCAACTGAAACTAAACTGAGCGTAGTTTGACACAATGAAGGCACCACCCTGCTTCGACGACCCAGAAACCAAACGTTTGATCCGTCAGATCTGTGAGGAACACAGGATCGACGGCGAATTGCTCAAAGACCTGTGCGAACTCGTGAATGAATACTCAGGATCGGGGCGACGCTTTGGCTTAGACGACGAGTTGGCCGCAATCATCACCCGTTTTCTAACCCGGAACGAGGAGGCTTGATGTATCTAGCAAAACTTCATCTGCAAAACTGGCGCACCTATGGTGACGCCACATTTACCTTTGCCGAACCGACGGCTCGTAAGTCCGTCGTCCTGATCGGAGCGATGAATGGTGTCGGCAAAACTAGCTTCTTGATGTCCCTCTACCTGGGCCTGTTCGGGCGCTTTGGGTTGAGGCATTGCGAAGGTTTCACGAAGGAAGATGAGCCCGACGTGGCTTCCTACCGGCAGGCCATCGAGCGATATCGTCGAAATGTGGCCAATCCTGACGAGCCGACAATGGTTGACGTTACGCTTACACCAACGACCAACGATGCTCCCGAAGAAGAAGAAGTTCGAATCGTCAGGCGGTGGTATTTTACCGGACAGAATAAGGCCAAACAAGGTGAAGGATTCGAGGAGTCTGATGTTTACGTTGGTGGGCGCCTTCAAAAGAACACCAGCTTAGACAAAGACCCGTTGGTTCTCGCCTACGAGCGGGTGGAGCGGAATCTGTTTCCCGCCCACGTAGCCCCTGCATTCTTCTTCGACGGAGAGCAGGCCCAGAAGCTTATAGAGAACACTGGCGAAGCAGGCTTAAAGAAGGCTGTAGAAGTGATGTTTGGCACGAAAGTCATCGCTGAAGTGGCTGAGACAGTCGCCCAATACCTGATCCGCGTCAGGCAGAATGCAGGTGGAAAGCGGAAGACTTCGGAGCGGCAGGATGAACTAGAAACCAAAATCAAACGTCGCGAGGAACTGAATCACCGGATCGCGAAACTCCAGGCAGACCATGTGAAACTGGAACGCGATAAAGAGGAGAAAGAACGAGAAAGGAGCAACCTCCAGATTCAACTGGCTGAGATGGGCGGTGGTGGTGCGGCTGACGCCGCTAAACTTCAGGGAGAATACGTTCACATCGAAAGAGAAGTCGCCGATACGGAGAAGGCTTTGGCTGAATCGGTCCGATCGCTTGGCATCGCATTGGCGATGAGCCGGCTTGCGCCGGCGATTGCCGGTCGGCTTAAGGCAGAGGAACTGCGAGAGGATTGGGAGGGGTTGAAGCGGGGAACTTTGGAGAACAAAGAGAAGGTTCTGGCCTTTGCAATGCCAGAGCCTCGCGAGACAGATGCACTCTTGGGTCACCTCGATCCGGCCGCACGCGCACAGGTACGGGAGCGTTTTGCAGATGCACTCGAACGAATCTACAACCCGCCACCCCCAGAAAGCGCTAAGGAATATCTGTTGGGGCATGTCAAGGGGGACGCGCGGTCAAGGATGATAGCACAACTCGGCCAAGTTCAGGCTGGCGCTTCAGTCCGGGCAAAAGCTTCAGCGAAACGCCTGCGTGACGCACGGGAGGCGAAGGACGACATCAAGGCGAGGATGGAGTTGATTCATAATCTTCCCCAGCAGACGCAGACGATTCGCGAGCGGTTGGATGTTCTGAACAATGCCAATCAAGAGGTCAGCCGTAAGCTCGGGTTGCTCGAAGGCGAAGTAAGGAAGCTGAAGTCTGACTTGCATACGTTGAATGAAGACATCGGTCGGATTCAGGAAGAACTGGCCCGACTTGGCCCCGAACAGAAGCGCATCGCGGTCGCTGAACGGGTAAGGCGGGCTTTGGACACCCTGCAGGAGCAACTACGACCTGCCACGACCCTGCGGCTTGAAGAATACGTCACAAAATATTTCCTTGAGATCGCCGATCATCGCTTTCGCGGGGGCAAAATCTGCCTGCCCCCGGGCGGAGCTCCAGAGTTTGAATGGGCCGACGGTCGGCGACAGGCATTGGAGACGATCAGCGGTTTCGAGAAGCGCTCGTTCGGCATCGGCTTCTCACTCGCACTCGCGAAAATCATCCGTCGCCGCATTCCCCTCGTGATCGACACACCCCTTGGCAACGCAGATTCGGAGTATCGGCCGCGGACGCTACAGGCGCTGACTGACTTCGATCTCGATCAGGTGATCATCCTGACTCACGACGAGGAAGTGACAGCCAAGCTGGTTGACCGCATTCGTTCGTCGCTCCTGCAAACCTTCCTGGTCGAGTTTCGAGGCCGGGACCAAGGCTCCGTCGTTCACCCAAACCGCTATTTTGCTTCCTGACCATGAACCTCGAATTCAAACGGCAAGTATGGGGCGCCCAGTTCGAGCCTACCGAGGAATCGGCTGCGTTCGAGGACAAGCTTCGCACGGCACTCGGGTTGCAGTACCGCTACGAAGCTTCTCGCCTCTTAATCGGAAGGTCTCTTGCCGAACCGACCCCTCCCGACCCTTTGCCCTCAGGCACCAAGTATTTCAAAAAACCGATCCCGGGCCAGAACTTGCTGGGGGAGCACGACGATTTGTGGCTGAGCGCGATCATTCTCGACGGACGCCTTGGGGAGACCGCGACGGTGGAAGATTTCAGGGCTCTACTTGAGGCGCACTGGGCGCGCGGTTTCCAATTGGTCCGCGACGAACTGGAATCCTGTCAGGGTAACGAGATCAAACTCGTTCAACGTTTAGCCGATCGTCTGCCTGAGATTCAAGGCACACCGACCAGCGATCCTGGAATGAAACCGGGGGGGCCTGCCGGAGAAATCCGGCTCAACGTTGGCTCAGTCAGCCGAACTCTTGCCGGCGACAAGCCAATTGACTTCGCCATCAACAGCGCCGGCGTCGCCCCGCACATCGCACTGATGGGGAAAATTGGGAGCGGCAAGACGACCACTGGCCTGCAAATCGCCTTGGAACTCGTAGAGAAAGCTGGGATTCCGTTCCTGTTTATTGATCCAAAAGGGGAGTTCGTCGAAGGCAACCGCTCTGTTGGAAGGCTTGCGTCACTTGACAGCACAGTGGGGGCAGTTGAAGTCGGGACCGTTCCTATTCCTTTGGATTTCCTGCCGCCTTCGTCAGCCCCGGCAAATCGGATCGCCAAAGCCGCGATGAGTCTTCGCGACACCATAGCGTTGTGCTGCTCTAACGTCGGCGACCTACAAAAGGATTTGCTGCGCACGGTGATTCAAGGAGTACTGAACTCCAGTGACGATCGGAGTTTGGAGGCTATCCGTGACAATTACGAACGCGGCCTACTGGCGAACAACAAGTCCGGCATCGACAGCATAGTGAGCCGCTTGAATGAGTTGACCAACCCAGACATGCCGTGCTTCGAACCGCAGATGTCCCCAAACCAGTTTTTTTGCCAGTCCTGGGTCATTAGTTTGAAGGAGTTACCTGAGGAATTGAAGCGCCTTGTGACGCTTCTACTGCTGGATACCGTGAGCACATTCTTGCTTGAGCAAACGGACTCGGACTGTCCGGCCGGATACCGCCAATTGCGCCACTTGCTGGTTGTGGATGAGGCTCGGAAAATTCTCCGTGAGAAGAAGTCTGAATCGCTTGTGGATCTGATTCGAAAAGGTCGATCGAAGGGCTCGGTGGTCATGCTGCTCTCGCAAGACCCCAGCGATTTTGAAGGGCAATCAGATGATTTTTTAAGCCAACTCGGGGGGGTCGTCGCCTTTGCCTGCAATCAGACCAAGGCTGGGCTAGGTGCATTGGGTGGCGTCTTTGGGCGAAAACTTCAGGCGGCGGAGTTCTCCGACACCCAACTTGCTGCTGGAGTAGCGTTGGTGAAGTTGCCGAATCGTCAACCTGAACAGATCAGGTGTTGGGAACCAAGGCAGTAAACGGCAACCAAAGAAAAGGTTGAGGAAACGGTGCAGATCTGTGCCTTTCGACTTCTTCCCGAAGAAGTCTAGACCACCGTAGGGGATGGCTCCGGGTGGCGGTCACTCGGGTTTTCACAGCGACCTGTGGCCTGAGATGCCGCGAAGGCGGTCCAACGCGATTTTTCCCGAAGTTCCCGCGAACTGGCGGCGAATCGGAAGGGCGCCACCAGAACCGTGTTCGACCCTTCATTCATTTCATCCGGCGACAGAATGACCACCGGGCGCGTCTTGCGCATTTCGGAGGCCTCCGCGGGGTTCAGGCGCGCAGGCCAGGCCTCAAAACTCTTCATGAGCCGCAAGCCAATCCGCGCATTCCTGCTCGTTGACTCTCGGACCGCTCACCACTCGAAGGTAAGGACACTGACACCCGCCGATTTGTATGTCGCCGCTGAAAATTGTTGGGAGTGCGCCAACACGTCGCCGCTTTGGCTTCACCCCGTGGAGTGGCCAACCTGAGGCGGGGGAACCGCGGCGAAGGAAAAGCGGCATCATGCCTCCGCACTCCAGAGACTGGGAGGCGGCCCGCCGGACTGGACGCCCTCCCGAATGCCCGGCCAGACTCGCGCCGGAATCGTGATGTCCATTCCCGCACCGGCGGCCCTGAGTGGTTGGTCTTTCGGATTCTGGTCCGTGCTGGCCTTGGGACTGTCCCTTTGGGCGTACCTGCGCGGCTGGAACCGCTTGCGCCGGGCGCTTCCCCATCGCTTCCCTGCCTGGCGCGCGGCGGCCTTTGCGGCCGGGATTGCGGCCCTGGCCGTTGCGGAGGGATCGCCGCTGGAAGCCTGGTCGGCGTTCTTGCTCTCGGCCCACATGGCGCAGCACCTGATGCTGGTCCTGGTGGCGGCGCCGCTGCTCCTGCTGGGCGCTCCCCTGCTGCCGGTGCTGCGCGGGCTGCCCAGGCCGGTGGTCCGCGACGGCCTCGCCCCGCTCCTGAGTTCGCCGTTCCTGCGCAGGCTGGGGCACCGCGTGACGCATCCGGCGGTGTGCTGGCTGGCGTTCACCTTCGGACTGCTGGTGTGGCATGTGCCGGCGGCCTTCGAGCAGGCATTGCGCTCGCCGTTCTGGCATGGAGCGGAACACGCGACGTTCTTCCTGGGAGCCCTGTTGTTCTGGTGGCCGGTGGTCCGGCCGTTTCCATCGCGTCCCGCATGGCCCCTGTGGACCGTTCCCCCGTACCTCCTCGCAGCCGACCTGGTGAATTCGGCGCTGGCTGCGGTCCTCACCTTTTCGGAGCGGATCCTGTATCCCACCTACGCTGTGGCACCCCGCCTGTTCGGGGTCCCGCCGCTGGAAGACCAGTCCCTGGCGGGGATCCTGATGTGGGTTCCCGGTTCGCTGGTGCTGCTCGTCCCCGCCGCGATCACGGCCGTGCAGTGCCTGTCGCCCGCCTCCCGCTTGGTTACGCCGGGGCGGGTTCCGCAGCGGTTGCTGCAGGAGAGCGGCGGGACCGACCTTGAGCCTCACGCAAAGGACGCAATGGCCGCAAAGAAACGAACGAGGGTGGCCTGATGCCGATTTCCAGCAGATAGCTCCTCCGCGGTTTTCGAGTTCAACAAGGAAGGTTCCTTTCCTTTGCGGCCTTCGCGTCCTTTGCGTGAGGCCCCTGCCTTGGCGTGAGGCTTGACTCGGGGGGCGGCTTTCCGCTGAGGTGGCCGGGTCATGAGTTGCGCGCCCTTCGCCGGTTTCGCCACCGTGGTCGCCCACGCGGCGGCCCTGGCGGCCCGGGCTGCCGCGGCGCGCACCGGCCGTCTGTCCCGAGCCTGAATTCCTCCATTGAGGCGAATACAGACGGCCTGCCGGAATCCGCTTTCCGGCAGGAACGGCGTTCGCTTCCCTACGTCGCTACTCTCAATGGCAATGTCCAGTCCACGACCCTTCGTCGCCGATCACGTCTCGGGAATCCCCCGGTCCGGCATCCGCGACTTCTTTGACATCGTCCAAAGCACCCCGGGGGTGATTTCCCTGGGCGTGGGCGAGCCCGATTTCGTCACCCCCTGGAACATTCGCGAAGCGGCGATCTACGCTCTTGAGCGAGGCCGCACCCAGTACACGTCCAATCTCGGACTCCTCCGCCTCCGCGAGGCCATCAGCCGCTATGTCGCCGCGCAGTTCGGCGTGCGGTATGATCCGGCGAACCAGGTCCTGGTGACCGTGGGGGTCAGCGAGGCCCTGGATCTGGCGCTGCGGGCCGTGCTGAATCCCGGGGACGAGGTGGTCTATCACGAGCCCTGTTATGTGAGCTACTCGCCCAGCGTGGTGCTGGCTCACGGAAAACCCGTGCCCGTGGCCTGTCGCGCCGAGGACGGATTTGCCGTGACCGCGACGGCCCTGGAGGCGGCGGTCACACCGCGAACCAAGGTGCTCATGCTCAATTTCCCCACCAATCCGACCGGCGGCACCATGACCCGCGAACAACTGGAGGCGGTCGCGGACGTGGTCCGGCGGCATGACCTGCTGGTGCTGACCGACGAGATCTACTCCGAACTGACCTTCGAAGGAGAACATGTCTCGATCGCCTCCCTGCCCGGCATGGCGGAGCGGACGATCTTTCTCCACGGCTTTTCCAAGGCCTATGCGATGACCGGATTCCGCATCGGATACGCCTGCGGACCGGCGCCGCTCATCGAGGCGATGATGAAGGTCCACCAGTATTCGATGCTCTGCGCGAGCATCATCGCCCAAGAGGCGGCCCTCGAAGCGCTGGAGAATGGTTCCGAGGCGACAGCCGCCATGCGGGAGCAGTACCGGATGCGCCGCAACTACGTGGTGAAGGCGCTCAACGACATGGGCCTGCCCTGCCGCCTGCCGCGCGGATCCTTCTACGCCTTTCCGAGCATCGCCGGCACCGGAATGACGGCGCGCGATTTTGCGCTGGGACTGCTGCGCGAGGAAAAGGTGGCCTGCGTTCCCGGCGGTGCGTTCGGCGCCAGCGGGGAGTCGTTTGTGCGTTGCTGCTTCGCGACGGCCTTCGACCAACTGGAGATGGCGATGGAACGCATGAGCCGGTTCGTCGCCCGATCCCGTCCCTCTCCCGCGGAAACGCGCTGAGCGCCGCATCCCGGCGGAAGCCGTGTCGCCGGTCCCTTCTTTGGCGCCGGGCTCAGGACCTGTTTGAAAATCCCAAGGGACCCTGCGGCGAGGGATTTCTTTTGGGGGGCCAAGGCGGCGAGTCCGGAGCATCCCCGCAGCAGGCTGTGACTGGGGAGCAACGCCACCCGCGGGCCCTTTCCTCCAAAACGGGACCGCTTGGAATTCACCCACGTTCTCATTCCTCGGGTTTGCGGGCAAACACCCGGGCCATCTGCACCAGGGTGACCAGGCCCAGGCTGAATCCCATGACCGCGGCGCCGATGAAGATCCCCCAGATCGCTCCCACCGCCGCCGCATAACGGGGCAGCGAGGCCCCGTCCGGAGGGGAAAACAGGTGCTTCACGAACTCCGGAGACAGCAGGCCGATGAGGAAGGCAAAACAGCCGCCCACGGCCGCGGACAGCAGCGCCGCAAGAAGGACGTAGAGGAAGTATCGAAGGAAGGTCATGGGTCACGACAGGGGTTCAGGAATTGGGATCAGGAATTCTCGCTGAGCCTCCGGCGCAGGATCCGGACTTCCCCAAGCAACTCCTTCGCGGCCTCGCGGGCGGCGGGCGTGGAACCCGCCGGTGATCCCGCGGCCGGCGCCACGGCAGCCGCTTCCTCCGGATCCCCCAGCCCGCTCTCGCGAAACCGGCGCAGACGCTCGGTGATCAGGTCGCGAATCTCCTCCGCATTGTCCACGGCGCGGAAATAGCCCAGATGCGCGTCGTCGCCGCCACCCTGGGGATGACCCGGCGTCGCACCGCCGCCACCGCCGGCCGATTGCACCCGGACATCCGCGAGCCCCAGCAATCGCTGCAGGGGACCTTGCGAAATCGTGATCTGCTGGAGGTTGGCGAAGCTCATGGTGACCTCGCGCACCTGCCACACCCCGCTGCGGAGGCGCAGGCTGCGGTCGGTGACGATGTACCACCGTTGCTCGTATTCCAGCCGGCGCAGGGCATAGGTGACCGGGATCTGGACCACGAACGTCACCAGCGAGAGGCCTTCGGCCACGGTCAGGAGCCACAGGAGACCCTCAGGCGTCTTGCGGGACAAATCGCCAAGCACTTCCTGAGGAGATTTTTTCCGACGCGAACGGCGCGGCGGCGCATTGGTCTGGCCGGAGGCATCCGGCGGCTGAATCCGGGCCGGCGGCGGCGCGGGATTCGGGGGGACGGCCTCGGCGCGAAAGCTCTTCCATCCTTGAAGCATCGAAAGGCCGATGAAGAGTCCGATCAGCGCGAACCCCTGTTTGATCCCCCAAGCCGCGAGGCTGAGGCGCAGCGCGTTGCGTCCGGACCGGAACATCCGTTCCGATCCCGGCGCGCCGGCCGGCGGTTCGGGCTCAGGCGGAACCCGGATCCAATGCAGCACGATGGAACGCCAGTCATTCTTCATGACGGTTCTCCGGGCTCCGGGTTTGGCGCGCCGCCAGATCGTCACGCAGGCCGCGCAGCTCCCGGGTGACTTCACGCAGCACGGCCGCCAGTTCGTCCGCTCCGGATTCCGGCGTCTCGGTCGCGGAGGCGCTCCGTGGCAGCAAACCCGGCTCCTTGACCCCGCGCATCCGCGAGTAGAGGAAATCCCGCACGGCCTCGAACTGGGTCAGCCCCTCGATGGTCATCTCCGCCGCGGCGCTGCCGCTGGCGGTCTGAATGAGAACCCGTCCGATACCCAGCCAGCGCTCCACCACATTCGACTGGAGGTGGATGTCCTGGATCCGGGCGTAGTTGAGCAGGATCTGCCGCCGGAACAACACCCCCCAGCTCATGGAGACCCCCTCCTCGGTGAACCGGTAACGCATGGTATGGTAGCGAAACCAGTGGATGGGCAGAAGAATGGGGGCGAGCGGCGGAATGACCAAGCAACAGAGAATGTAGTAGGTCCAGAGTTTGGGATGCGGACGTTCGATCGCCAGGATGGAGGCCTCATCGAATCCGCGTGACATGACGCCATGGAGCCGGAATCCAGTGCCTGCTGGCAAGCGCCGACCGGCCCCGGTGGAGATGGAGGAGGCACCGCATAAAGCGGAACACGGGAAATAGGACCGGGGCCCATCCGAAGGAAGGATTCACAGGGCGAGATGATTCAAAGGTGGTCTGACGGGAGGGATCCGGCGTGGGGTCCGGGCTCCTTCCTTATGGGCCGGCGGCATGCCAGGCCTCCCCTCCATGGAAGGGAGGGAGAGCGCCGGGGTCTGCTTTCGACTGGTGCATAGGACGGCTCCGGAGGAACTTGGACACATGACCATCATCACCGATCCGCGATGCACCGAGTACCATCGGTCGGGCCATCCGGAAAAGCCGTTCCGGGTCGCTCGGACGGCGGAGTTGCTGAAATCCCAGAAGTCCCTCGATCTCCAGTGGGCGGCCCCCGGGATCGCCTCGAACGAGCAGATTCTGCGGGTGCATTCGGCGGCCTACCTCGCGCGGCTGGCCGTGCCGCAGGATTTCGACGGGGACACCCCCTATCATTCCGGCATCCTGGAGCACGCGCGGCGGGGCGCGGGCGGCGCGATCCAGGCGCTGGAGCTGGCGCGGTCGGGTCAAAACGCCTTCAGCCTGCTGCGGCCGCCGGGGCACCACGCGACGCGGGAGCATCCGATGGGATTCTGCTACCTCGGCTCTCTGGCCATTGCGGCGCATGAGGCGCGGGCCACCGGCGTCGAACGCATCGCCCTCTTCGACTTTGACGTGCATCACGGCAATGGCACCGAGGATTGCGTCGCCGGAGCCGCAGGGATCGCGTTCGCGTCGGTCCACCAGCATCCCTGCTATCCTGGCACCGGCACCGCCGATGTCGGAGGCAACTGCTTCAACTTTCCGGTGGCTCCCGGCACGCCCCGGGCGGAATGGCGCAAAGCCCTCGAGCGGGCTCTCGAACGGGGGCTCGCCAGCCGTCCCCAGGTCCTCGGCGTTTCGGCCGGATTCGATGCCTACGCCCGCGATCCGCTCGCCAATGGAACCCTGGTGCAGGAGGATTTCCACTGGCTGGGACAGAAGCTGCGGGCCACCGGGGTTCCGACCTTCAGCATTCTGGAAGGCGGTTATTCGCTGGATCTTCCCGATCTGGTGATGTGCTACCTGAACGGCTTGGAGGGAAAATAGGAGGGCGCGCCTGAGGCGCAACGATTCGGATCCACCGCGGATGGACGCCAAGGGACGCCCATAAAGGAGACGCGGTTGAAAACCGTCTGGAGGACGTCAGGTGGCTTCACGGTTTGGTGGCGGATTTCCATCGCTCTCAACGCGTCCCTTGGCGTCCCTTCGCGGTTCTCTTCTGCAGGCCTAGGGCGAAGCCGCGCCTTCCGCCGGCAGCGGCGTTTCCGCATCCCCCGTCAGATCTTCGTAGAGCACCGCCAGCATGGCCCAAGCCCGCGCCCCGGTGTAGATCACCCCGATGCCGGCGATCAGAATGCCGGCCAGGCCAAACGTGCTGACCCCCAGGAGAATCCAGGAGATCCGCCAGGGATGCCGATTGATCACGCGGCGGCTCTGCTGAAGGGCAGGCCAGGCGTCGAGCTGGCGGTCCAGGATCAGCGGAGCGGCAAAAAGCCAGGAGACGAGGAAATAGAACAGTCCGATGATCGCGATCAGACTGACCACGAGTCCCGCCAGCAACAGGGCCAAAATCAATTCCGGTTTGAGGAAGACCTGATCCGTCCAGACGGTCCACCACACGAACCCCGCGGGCGCCAGTCCGACCACCAGCACAAGCGCGAACCCGGTCTGCACCGCGCCCTGGATCAACTTGGCCAGGGTGAGCTGCCAGTACCGGGATCCGAACCCCGCGAAAACCTCCCGCGCCTCCACCCGAAACCCGCGAAGCCGTCGCAAAAGGATCTGGTAGAATCCGGCTTCGAGTTGATTGGCGATGAAGAGACCGGCGAAACCCAGGCCGGGAATCAGCAGGCCGCCCAGCAACAGCACCAGCGACACCAGCGCGTATCCGGCGAACAGCAGCATCCACATCCATGGCTCCCTGCCGAAGAGCGCGCTGCCTCGAGTCCACACGGAGCCGAGTCCGGGCGGCGCGGAGCGCGGGCACCAGGACAAGGGCGGAGGCGCGGGCACGGGAAATCGTGGATTGGCCGGCCGTTCGCCGTGAAGCGGATTCTGTCCGTTCCCCAAGCGAGCCGCCCGTTTCGAGATTCGCCCACACGGACTCCTTGACGAGTGTTCCGCCACTCGGAAAGTTGATCCCGTTGCATGGGCGATCACCGTGACCAGCCTCTGAGCCGCCGAAAGGCGCGCGACCTCGACATTGAAATCGGATTCCTGGAAGGACTCGTCAGACGAGACCCGGGCTACGTCGAGGCCCTGGAACTTCTGGGGGATGGCTACTCGATGCGCGGGCGGACTGACGACAGCCTGTCCGTGGACGAGCGCCTGCGATCCCTCAAGCCAAAGGATCCAGTCGTTCGATTCAACCTTGCCTGCAGCCTGGCGCTCAGCGGCGAGGGCGAGCGCGCCTGCGCGGAACTGGAATCGGCCCTCGACCTGGGCTTCCGCGACTTCCGCTCCCTGCAGCGCGATCCGGATCTGGCCTGCGCGCGGAAGCATCCCGCCTTCAAACGGGTCCGCGCCAAGATGAAAGTGCTTCAGATCAGCAAGTCCTGAGCTGCCCTTCGGTGCGGAGGCGGGCTGACGCAAGGGCCACCAAGGCCACAAAGGCCCCCCAGGGGAGGGAGAACGCCTGGCAGGCGCAATGGTATGGTGGGCCCAACAGGATTCGAACCTGTAACCAAGGGATTATGAGTCCCCTGCTCTAACCGTTGAGCTATGGGCCCGCGTGGTGGCCAGCAGATCCTTGGCTACCGCAGCGCCGGAGTCCAGGGCGAGAAAATCTCAACAAGGAAAAGCGCTTCCCACGTTCCCCCAGGCAACTCCAGACGCGCTGCGGGGAAGTCGCGGACGGACGGCAGCCCGTCCCTGCCATTCCTGTTCCATCCGCGACTCGGAAGCTTTCGCCCGGTGGACATGGCATTGACGGGGACAGGCTGTGGCGATATCTGGCATTCGTGAAACGTTCCCTTTGCAACGGGTTGCTCTGGCTGTCCTTGGCCTGTTTCGGTGCAGCAGGCGCGGCCCGAGGCGCTGACGCTCCGGCGTCCTTTCCAGTGGGCGGTCTGACCTTCAAGCGTCCGGAGAAGTGGACCTGGGTCGAAACTTCATCGCCGATGCGAAAGGCGCAACTGGGAGTGCCCGGCGCGGAGGGCAAGGCGGGCGGCGAGGTGGTGTTCTTTCATTTCGGTTCCAACAACGGCGGCGGCGTGAAGGCGAATGTGGACCGCTGGCTGGGGCAGTTTCAGGAGAAGGGCGAGGCCCTCAAATCGAAGGTCGAGGAAGTGACGGTTCGCGGCCAGGCGATCACCTTTGTGCGCGCCCAGGGCACGTATTTGAGCGGCATGCCCGGCGGGCAGAGAACTCCGGTGCCGGACACCATGCTGCTGGGAGCCATCGTGCCCGGATCCGAGGGAGCCGTGTTCATCCGCTTCACGGGGCCGACCGCCCTGGGAGCCGCCTCGGAAGCGGCCTTTCGCCAGATGGCGGAGGGGGCGATTCCCTGACGCCGCGTTCCAGCCGTCTCCCGTTAGTTACCCATCGTCGCCGCACTCGGGCGGGTCCAAGGGCCGGAGGCGCCCCGCGCGCTGCCGGGTCACCCGCTGGCGTTCCACCCGCCGGCCCGCCAGCGATTGGTGTTCGCCCTGCAGCTTGAGAAAGGCCTCATAGCGGTCCCGCGGGAGCGCTCCGGAGTCCGCGGCGGCCCGGACGGCGCATCCAGGCTCCGCATCGTGCCGGCAGTCCCGGAAGCGGCAGTTTCCGGAAAGCGACTGAACGTCCGCGAACGCCCCGGCCAGCCCGTCTTCGTCCAGCCACGCCTGCAATTCGCGCAACCCCGGAGTGTCCACCACCAACCCGCCGCCTGGAAGTGGGATCAGCTCGCGCCAACTGGTGGTGTGCCGTCCCTTGGAATCCGCCGACCGGACTTCCAGCGTCGCCTGGATCTCCTCGCCGTAGAGGCTGTTGATCAGGCTCGACTTGCCGACTCCGGAGGAGCCGATGAAGGCCACCGTTTTCCCGGCGGCAATCCCTTGGGCCAGCGCCCGCAGGCCGCGGCGGCGCGGAACGCTGGTCACCAGGATCTCCGCCCCGCCGCATACCGACCGCGCCTCGGCCACGCGCGGATCCACCGCGTCGCAGAGATCGGCCTTGTTCAAAACCACCACGGGTTCCACGCCGCCGTCATGGGCCATCATCAGGAATCGCTCCAGCCGCCGGGGACGAAAGTTGGCGTCCAGCGACTGGACGATGAACACCCGATCCACATTGGCCGCCAGCACCTGCTCCCGGGTTTCGCGTCCGGGCAGCCGCCGCGCCAGACGGGTCCGGCGTGGCAACCGGAGGCGGATGACGCCCTTGGATTCCCCGGGCATCGGGGCCAGCGCCACCCAATCCCCCACGCGGGGGAGCTCCGAGGAATCCTCCACTTGATGCAGAAGCCGCCCTGCAAGCGTGGCGCTCACCTCCCCCGCGGCAGTGACCGCCGCATAGACGTGGCGGTCTTCCCCGACAATCCGGGCGGGAACCAGCGCCGGATCGCCCGCAGCCGCCCACGCCAGCGCCCATCCATCGTTCCAGCCAAGGCTCGACAGATCCACACCGGCGGCGTTGGGCAGGGCGGGGTTCAATCCGAATTGCCCAGATCCTGCGACAGCTCCAGTCGCCTGCGAAACTGCTTTCCAGAAATCCATTCGGCGTGCCCGTCGCAGAACACCGCATTGCAGCCATCGCCCCGGTGATTGTCCCACACGTCCGGACGGTCGTTCAACCCGCGGGCGACCCCGCCGTACATCCCGCCCTCATCGGCATCAATGAAAATCCAGATGTTCGCCGGCCCCGGCACTTCCCCCTTCTGGAATCCGAATCCCGGCGACGGATTGTAGCGAGCGTAGCTCTGCACGTTCTGGGAGGTCTTGGGGATGGCGCCGGAGGTCTCGGTGCCGATCACCCGCATGTGGCCGTAGATTTCGTAGCTGTATCCGTTGGTGTCCCGATTGCGGGCGACGTCCTGAAGGTCAATCAACGAGGTGTACTGGCCCAGTCGCCGGTCGTACAGCCGGTTGGTGCGGACGACGTTTCGCGTGCTCGGGCAAACATAGGTCCGGACCGAGGGCACGAACTTGGGATAGAGGAAGTTGATGTCGTCGTCGAGGTAACTGGTCAGCGGGGTGAAGCGCCCCTCGCGGTCCTCGTCGGAGTACATGATGCAGCCGTAGCCCATCTGCTTGACGTTGTTGAGACAGGAAATCCGCTGGGCCTTCTCCTTGGCCCGGGACAGCGCCGGTAGCAGCATTCCGGCGAGAATGGCGATGATGGCGATCACCACCAGCAATTCGATGAGCGTGAACCCGTGCGGGCCTGGATTCGGCCGGGAGAGGGCGGAGGTCGCCGGCCCCCGGATCCCGGCAGGAAAAAGGGCTCCGGGAGCGATCCCGGAGCCCTGGTAACGAACGAAGCGCATCTCTTGGAAAATGCCGGGCATCCGCCGGCCTACTGGCCGACGATCTGATAAAAACTCACGCCGGCGGCCGGAATCGGCACCACTGCGGTGGTTTCGGCGGCCGGCCCCCCTTCATTCGCCCAGGCACCGCTGGTCAGGGATGCGCGGCTCTGGACCTGGTAGGGCGCCGTGCCGCCGGTCCAGGTGAGGCGCAGGTTGCCGCCGTCCACCGTGATCGTCAGCGCTCCGATGGGCGCGCTGCCTCCGGTGGGAATCGCATTGGACACGGGGCTGACAATGGCCTCGCCCGGATTGGAGGAGGTCTCGAGCTTCTGATACGAGGCCACCGCCACCAACTGCTGGCCCTGCGGAACGTTGAGCGTGCTCAGGTTGAACGCGAACTCGTTGGGATTCGGGTTGGAGTCCTCCTCCGGTACATTCTCGCTAAAGGTCCCCAGGTACTGTCCCGGCAGGGTGACTCCAGAGGGCGCCAGGGGGTCAGCGAGGTAGATGTCCACGTCCACGAACGGGTAGTTGTCAACGATGGGCGGGGCGACAGACCCGGTCAGGATGCTGTTTTCATACGCGACCAGCACGGGCGCCGGGGTGAGGGGAGTCGTCACCACGGGTTCATAGTAGGTCTCGTAGGCGCGCTGGTTGCTGCCGTCCTCGAATGGAAATCCGGTGAACTGATTGCCGCTCATGTCGTTTGCGCGGGCGATGATCGGCACGCTGGGACCGGCGGCCACCAGTTGCGCGCCGGGAACGCCCACGATGACGTTGCCCTCCAGGTCGTCGCTCACGCCGTCGAAGTTGGATCCGATCAGGATGGTGGCATCGCCCGGCAGGGACAGGAAGTTGGGCTGTTCCAAATCGAAGCTGACCGGCGGCGCCTTGGAGATGCCATTGACGCCCACACCGTAGTAATTGCCCGCGACCCGGGTGTTCTTCGCCTCGGAATAAAATTCGGCGAGCGTGTCATATACCGCATAGTTGAAAATGTTCCGCTCATTGGAGTCGTTCACGCGGTCGCCCGAAACACCGATGACCGTGCCCGAGGTCAAACGACCGTTTTCGAGATTTTCCACGGAATCGCCGTCGGCGCCCGCATCAATCAGCTCCGCATGGATCTGGTTGACATCGAGGAACGTGTTGCCGTCCGGCAGCACGTTGAAGTAGTTGCCGGCCACCGTGAGGCTGGGGAGCTCGAGGGCCAGGGCGATGTGTTGTCCGGCGAGGATGTTGAACTCCCCGTTGTCACCCACCCCATCGCTGTCGGTGCCGACCGTGAGATGTTCCGAGAACGTGTCCACGTTCACTCCGTCCACTTCGACCCGGTATCGGAAGCCGGCAATGCCCGCCGCCGACCCCTTGACGGTGGTGCCGTCCGGGGCCAGTCCGAACCAGTTGCCCTGGGCCTTGCAGTTCAGGGCGCCCTGGATCAGCGCGATGCAATAGATGGAGGGATCCTCGTTGTTTCCAGCGGCGTAGCGCGACAGGAAGCTGAGCCCCCGGAGGATCACGTTGTCGGCGGCGAGAATCGGGAGGATGGCGTTCTCGGAGTTGCCATAGCCCGGGAAAGGCAGCCGGGTGGAAGGGCGAAGCGGCAGCTCGGGATTCTCCGGGTTGGTTGCGGAAGCGTCGCTGGTCGAATCCAGCACGATCTTCAGCCGGGCATTGTTGCCTCCCAGGATCGGATTGCTGTTCGGAACCGCGCCCGGCTGGGTGTAGCCGTCAATCACGACGCCGGACTTGGTGATCAGTGGGTAGCCGCCCAACGGGGTCGCAATGACGTGGGGTCCGTCTCCCGGGATGTTGAAATGGATGCGGTCGTGATCCTGCAAATCGAGGAGCGCTTCCAGGAGCGAGGTCTTGCCGTCACCCGGGGTGCTGGCGTTGTCCGCGGTGTCCACGACCACGGTGCGGATGGCGTCCACCCGGACATTGTCGAAGAGGACCCAGTTGTCCTGGGCGGGATCCGGGATGGAGTTGAAAATGTCCATATAGCCGATCATCACCGTGCCGCTGGTGTATTCGCCGGTGGTGTTGGTGTAGGTGGTGATCATGGAGTTATCCAACGTCCAGGTGATCACATTGGCGATCTGGCTCACCTCCACGTGGACCCACCGCTTGCCCGGGGCGCCCTTGGTTTCGAATTTCGGCTGGGGAAACACCGTGCCGAGCCAGGGATCCCCGTCGGAATTGTCCGGGCTGTTGTCGCCATCGCGGTCGCGGAAGCCGCCGTCGGCTCCGGACAGGTTGAGCGGCGCGCCATTCCCGGTGCCGACGGCGGCCCGCATGTCAATGGCCGCTCCTCCCTCTCCCGTCATGGTAAACCAGCGTCCGTCGCTGACCGAGGCCCCGATGCCGGGGGGCAGGGCGTTTGGAACGGCGGCGGGGTCCGTGAAACTGGCGACGAAGGAGTGCCAGTTGACGTTCGTCCCGGTGTGGTTGATTCCGAAGATCGCATGTTCGGTCGAGCCCGACCCGCCCTCGGCGGGACCATTGTAGTTGAGCCAGACATCGAAGCTGAGCACGTAGTCGCCGGTGAACGTTTTGTCTTTCGGATACAGGTTGACGGCGAAGCGGCCGGGAAAAGCGTCGCTCTGGTTGACCCGGATCTTCACGCCGCGGGTGGTTCCGTCGGAACCCGGCGCCGGCGGCACGGTGGCTTCCTCGAAATTGGTCTCGTCAGAAAAACGCTTGTAGCTCTGGGCCGAATAGTCGAAGGCCCAGTCCACCGTGTAGTCGTTGGGGTTGGGCTCGTCGGAGTAGTAGCCGACGAACACGTTCCAATTCGCCGAGGAATCGGTCTCGAAACCATCGGAAAACAGCGCCTGCGCCTGCGCCTGACAGGCCGCGCCGGCGAGCGTGAAAGTGAGGAGGATTCGGGACGGCCGAAGGAGATTCGCCATGACTCTTCCTTACCGGGACAAGATTCGGAAGCAAGTGCGAAGACAAAAATGCCGCAGTTTCGGCGGACGAACCCGCGCAGGAGCGACGCCGGCTTCCCCAGACGGCGACCGCGCCTCGCGCCAAGGGCGCCGTGGAAGTGACGGACGCCCAGGAGCCCATCCCTACCGATGCGAGGTGGGCGAGTGCGTCTCCGCCCAGCGCGCCATCAGCCACAGCAGGTCACTCAAACGATTGAGGAAGACGAGAATGCCGGCATTGCGAAGCTCACCCACTTCGTGCAAGGCCACAACCCGGCGCTCGCATCGTCGGCAGGTGGTGCGCGCCAGATCCAGCGCTGCGGCCACGGGATTGGCCCCGGGAGTCGCCCAACCGGAGAAGGAGATCTTCTGGGCTTCGATCCGCTCCACCAGGGCATCCAGCGCCGCCACATGCCCGGCGCTGATCAATTCAAATCCGTCGCGAACGTAGCGCTCCAGATCCGCAGTGCCCGTGGCCAACTCCCCCATCAACACCACCAGGTGCTCCTGGATCGCCCGCAGGGATTCGGAAAGAAAGGGGTCCGCGCTGGCGGCGCGGGCCACCCCGAGCGCCGCGTTCAATTCATCCACGCTGCCGTAGGCCTCGACGCGCGGATGGCTCTTGGGGACGCGGCGATTGTACATCAACCCGGTGGTGCCGGCGTCCCCGGTGCGCGTCACAATGCTGGCCATGCTCCAGACGAGCATGGGCGGGATCGCCAGAAACGCAACCGGACCGCCCCAGGATTGCAAGGCACTCTTTTCCGGAGCACCTCGCATCCGCGAACCTTGGGCACTCCACAAGGCCCTTGCCTGTCCCCAGGCCATTCGCCAGTTTCGCTGCCGAGCCACTTCCCTTCCCCACCCCCTCTTCCCCCAAGCTCCCCGCGGCCGCCCCCGACGTGCTGGATCGTCGCCGGCGACCATCCGTTCTCAAACTCCAATGAGGCCCTCTCCGTGCTTCGATCGGCGCCGCCCCGGTGCGGCCGCGCCTCCGCCACCGGCAACGCCAGGTCCCGGTCATTCGCCGATGGCCGTCCGGCGTGGCACACGACACGGCTGGATCCTGCTGTGGGTGGCGGTGCTCACCGGACATGCCCAGGTCGCCCGTCTGCCGTCTCCTCCCCACCGGGCCGACGGGGTTCCGGCCCATCCGACCCTGACGTGGAGCGACAGCGACCTCAACCTGCTGTCCAATGGCGGATTCGAAGCGGGCACCGACGGCTGGTCCGCCAGCGGCGCCCGGGTGGTTCAACAGATCCGCCAGATACCGCCCGCCGAGGGAAGTAATGTCCTGAGTGGACTGCAACGCGAGATCTCCCGGGAATTCGTCGTGCCGGACGCGCCCTCGGGACTTCGACTGTCCTATTTGTTCCTCGGACTGAGCTCGAGTCCGGAGCTGTTTCTGGAGCCCCTCGATCCCCCGGGCCCTGCCCTGCGGGTCCCCGGATCCGCGGCCCTCGCTTCCGGCTGGCGGACGTTCGGCGCCGACTTGTCAGAACATGCCGGACGGCAAGTCCGGCTGACGTGGAGGCTTCCCTTCACGGACGGACTTTTCTGGGGATTGGATGACGTCCGGCTCACCCCGGTGCGCCCGGGCACCCGGTTCGATGTCTGGATGGCCACCAACGATGTCCTCCAGCTCGCGCCGGTCGGGCAGACCACCCGGCCGTCGTGGCCGCTCCGATTTCTTCCACCGGGCCGCAGGATGTTCTGGCGGGTGGATACCGTCCAGGAAGGCACGACCAATACCGGTCCGGTCTGGCAGTTCCAAACCGGACTGCCTGGCGAGCTCACCCACTTGCTCGTGGATCCGGTTCCTTCCCTGATCTGCGGGGAGCAGCCGTGGGTGCTCGGCCTGCAGCTCGCGGACTACAACGGATTCCCCGGTTTCAGTGGCGGCCAGCGCACCCTATGGCCGCTCGTCGAGGCATTCGGGGAAGGCGTCCCGGCCCCAGGAGTGGTGGCCACGGAACTCGACCTCACCACCGAGACCGTGGAGTTCCAGAACGTGACCGGGGAGACGCTCGATCTCTCGGGCTGGATGGTGGACGTCCTCCTGAGCACGGGCGCGACCAATGCCGTGCGCGTGCGCGTGCCGCCGTCCTCAAGCCTCGCGCCAGGCGCCCTCTTCCAAGTGCAGATGCGCCGGCCCGCCGGCGCGTGGCCGCGGCTGACCTCCCCCAGCCGAGCGGACTGGGCGAGGGACCGTCGCGCGGGGATCCTCCTGCGCGACGCCTCCAGCAACGTCGTGGACTGCGTCTTCTACTCGCCGCTCTCCCTCCTGACGCCCGGCCCCATTCCGAGTCCCGGGCGGCCGGGACAGACGCGCTCGGTTTCCGCCCCGCACTGGCAGGGACTGCCGGTCACCAACGCGGTCCCGGCCGGCCAGACGATCCAGCGCACCGGTGGCCGCGACGTCAATTCGGCGGCGGACTGGGTCGTGGCGGCTTCGACTCCCTTCACTCCCAATGGAGGCCTGTCCCTGCCGTTCGAGCGCGGAGCCGGGGCGGTTCCCGTCGAGGCGCCCGGCGCGCCGATCACCACGGATCCGCATGGCTTCTTCGAGATTCCGGTCCGGTTCATCGGTTCGGGCTCGAACGTGGTGCTCCTGGCCACCGCGTTCCTGACTTCGCGAGACACGATCGGGCTCAGCGGGCAGACGACACCGTTCAATCAGACCACCGACCGGTGTCTGACGCTGGAACTGCCGTCGTCGGTCGCGGAATCCGCCGGCCGGATTTCCGGAGCGGTCCGGCTGCGCATTCCCGCGCCCCTCGCCACCAACCTGCCGGTGCGTTTGCACCGGTCGGCAGGGAGGAACGAGGGATGGGTCGTGCCGGACGAAATCGTCATTCCGGCGGGCGCCACGGAGGCCGGAGGCGACCTGGAGGTTGCCGACAACACCGCATTGACCGGTCCGCGCCTGATCACCGTGCAAGCCCAGGCGGCCGGTTTTGCCTCCTCCCAGGCCAGTGCCCTGATTGACGACGACGAGACCACCACGCTGACCCTCGAACTTCCCCCCAGCGTCACCGAGGGGAACTACGTCGAGGGAATCCTGCGGCTCGCCCGGTCCCCGGACCGGTCCGTGACGGTGGAAGTTGCCTCGGACAATCCCGAACGCCTCTCGGTAACGTCCACCGCCGCGGGCCGGACGTTGCGGCCCGGCCAGACCGAACTCCCAATCGGGTTCCATGCCGCGCAGAACTCCCTTCTCGACGGGCCGGCACGCGTGAGGGTGAGTGTTCAATTTGCCAACTGGATTCCGGCCGAGGGCACGCTCGACGTCGCAGACGATGAGACCAACACCTTGGCGTTGTTCGCGGTGGCCGGGCCCGAACTCATCGAGGGTGACCCGCCCGCCGGGCTCCAGGTGGTCCTGGGCGGCCTCGTTTCCCAAGATGTCCCGGTCACATTCACCGTCGAACCTACCGGGCGCCTGCTCCTTCCCGAAACGCTGACTATTCCCGCAGGACACTCATCCGCCGTGGCCGAACTGCGGGTGGTGGACGACCCGTGGACGAACGGCGGCGCCCCGGTGACGATCCATGCCACCGCTCCGGGCTGGATGGAGGCAACGCGGGTCGTGCTGGTGAGGGACAATGACCCGGTCCGGTTCCGGATGCTGCTGCCTCCCGGCCCGGGCGTGGTCGGCCAACCGCTGATCGTACTGGCAGTTCCCGAGGCCATTGACGGGAAGGAAATTCCCGGCCTCGGGTTCCAGGATCTCGAGGTGACCGTGCTGGGGAAGGACGGCCGGCCGCTCGCGGCGCAGGTGGAGCCCCTCGTCGTCACGCCAGCCGGCATTGAGCTTTTCATCACCATCGCCGAACCGGATGAGGCGGCCCGATTCCGGGTGGCCTCCGGGGGGGTGGCCGGCGAATCCGCCGCGATGCCCGTGTGGAGTGGTCCGCTCCCCACGAACCTGACCGCGCTCGCCTACGACGAAGCGCGTGACCGGATGGTGGTGGTGGATCCCGCCCGTCCACTGGCCGTCGTGGATCTGGCCGACGGGGTCCGGACGGAGACGATTCCGCCGCTCCCGCATCCCACCCAAGTCGTGGTGTCCGGCGATGGCCAGACGCTGTATGCCGGATGGCAGGGCGGACGCGAGTTGGCCCGGATTGACCTCGCCACGCTGACCGTCGAGGCCACCTGGCCGGCGGGCATCCGGTTCGGCGGGGAACCGCTATATCTGAATCACCTGCTCCCCCTGCCCGGAAATCCACACAGCCTCGCCGTTCTCCGCCAGACCTTCGCCTCCATGGAACTGGTGATCTTCGACGGCACCAATGCCCGTCCGCTCGTGGCCCCATGCGGCGCTCCCCAGCCTGCATCCCTGCGATCGAGTCTCCAGCCGGACCGGATCCTTGCCGTGCTTCCGGACCGCCTGCAGGAGTTCCGGATCACGCCGGAGGGCGTGGAAGAGGTTCTTCATTCCTGGAATCTCTCCCTGGCTCTGGACCGGCAGACACGTCCGGGAGACAGCGTCTTCAGCCACGGCCTGGTGCTGGACGGCCAGGTGGAACTGGTGGACCCGCACCTGCCCGGCCGGGTTGGCGGCAATCTGCCGAATTTCCTTCGCAACGCCGTCGCCACGGATCCGCACTCCGGACGTCTGGCGTGGTTCCAGGCCTGGGAGAATTCCGTGTTCCGCGTCTTCGATCCCCTGACACTGCGTGAAGTTTGGCGGGTGGATCGCACCGTCGGGAACCCGCCGGACGTCGGCGCCATGGTCTGGGCCGGACCCCACCGATGGGTGGTGTTGATCAACGGGACGCTGCTCATGGAGACTGACGAGGCGTCCGGCCTTGCCTCCGCGGCCGATCTTTCGATCACGGCGACGCTGGCGGCGCGTCATCCGGAGGCCAGCCGGGCCACCGTGCGCTTCACGCTGGAGAACCTGGGCTCCAACCCGGCGCCCGACACGCGGCTGACCTTCGCCTTCCCGGAATCCCGGCCGCTCGGACCGGAGGCCGTCCTCCTGACGGCGATCTCCGCCGACGCCACACAGTTCACCAACGGCCTCGGCGGAACCAGCTACCGGATCGGCACGCTGGCCCCGGGCGCGCGGGTCGAGGTGACGGCAGAGTTGCGGGCGTCGCTCGACGGCCGGCTGGACGCCACCGCCTTCATCGGTTCGGCGGCGGCCGATCCGAACCCGGCCAACAACCGCGCCGCGTTCCACACCGACGGGCTTCCCCCGCAAGTGCGTCTGTCGGCCCGCGAACTCACCACCGAAGGACTCTTGTCGTTGGAATTCAACACCAGGGGAGGGTGGATCCATCTGCTCGAAACAGGCCCCTCGCCGAATGGCCCCTGGGCGGGCGTGCTCGGAGTTTCCGGCAATGATCAGCCCTACACCACACTCCAGCCGTTGGCCGACGGCGTGACGCAGTTCTGGCGGGTGGTGGTGGCCGATCCGTGAAGGCGCCGGCCCGTCAGGGTCGCCGGGCAGATTCCTGCGGCCCGCGTTTCGGACGCTCCGCCGCTTGCCCGAGCGGGCGGATTGGCCCCAGCCTCACGGCATGTCCCGTCCCGCGGCCGATCCGTCGGCCATCCTTCAGACCGCATTTTCCTTCTGGTCCTCCAAGGTGCTGCTCACCGCGGTGGAGTTCGGCCTCTTCACCACGCTCGGTTCGCGCCGTCTGACCGGCCCGGAACTGGGCGCGGAACTGAAGCTGCATCCGCGCGCGATCGGGGATTTCTTCGACGCGCTCGTGGCCATGCGGTTCCTCGACCGGGAAGGCGACGGTCCGGAGGCCAGGTATTTCAACACCCCGGAGGGATTGTTGTATCTCGACGCCGGCAGCCCGCGCTACGTCGGCGGCGTCCTGGTGATGCTCAACGCGCGACTGTTCCGCTTCTGGAATGACCTCCCCGAAGCGTTACGGACCGGCCGGCCGCAGAATGAAGTGAAGCACGGGCAGAAGGGCATCTTCGAGGAATTGTACTCCGACCTGCCCAAGCTCGAACAATTCCTCGGCGCCATGACCGGGCTGTCGCGGATCAACTTCGAGGTCTTTGCGGAGCAATTCGATTTCGCGCGCTACCGAACGCTCTGCGACGTGGGCGGCGCCACCGGATTGCTGTGCATCGAGGCGGCGAAACGGCATCCGCACCTGCAATGCGTCTCCTTCGACCTCCCGCCGGTCGAACCGGTGGCGCGGAAGCACATCGAGGCCGCGGGGTTGTCGGACCGCATCGCCACGGCGTCCGGCGATTTCTTCCGCGACCCGCTGCCGCAGGCCGACGTGATCACCATGGGCATGATCCTTCACGACTGGAATCTCGAGAAGAAGCGGCACCTCATCCGGGCCGCCCACGACGCCCTGCCGTCGGGCGGTGCGTTGGTCGTCATCGAGGCCCTGATTGACGACGCCCGCCGCGAGAACGTCCAGGGACTGCTCATGTCGCTGAACATGCTGATCGAGTTCGGGGACGCCTTCGATTACTCCGCCGCGGACTTCCGGACCTGGTGCCAGGAGGCGGGCTTCCAGCGGTTCGAGGTGATGCACCTCGCCGGACCGTCCAGCGCCGCCGTGGCCTACAAGTGAGCCGAGCGGCCGCGCACGATGATCCTTCCGAAACGCGGCGATCCACACCTCACCCCAGGGCGACGGAGACGGGCGCATCTCCGTTCCTTGGATGACGCCGGAAAATCTCCAGGACCCAATGCTCCCGTTTCAAGAGAGCCACGACCCCAACCGAGCGGGGCAACCGGGCAGGCGAATTTTCAACGAACCAACGGCCCATTGCGGATTGCGGATCGCGGATGGCGGGGTGATGAGCTTCGACCCGCACGGTTCGCCGGAGGTTCGCCCCACCCAAAATCTGAGGTCCGTCCGGCCGAGACTGTCATAGCGTCCGCCGCACCTGCCGCACGCCTTCGACCATCGCAGCCAGTTTCCGGCGGGCGGCCCAGCGGGCGGTCTGGCTGAGCCCGCAGTCCGGCGCCAGGACCAGCCGATCCGCCGGCGCGTATTCGAGGCATCGCTTCACCCGCCGCGCGACGTCCTCCGGGGTCTCCACATAGTAGCTCTTCACGTCCACGATCCCGACCGCGGCATCGCATCGCCTGGCAATCTCGCGGATCACCTCCAGCTCGGCGAACTCCCGGCTAGCCATCTCGACATGCATCTCGTCGCACCGGAATTCGAGGAAGGCGGGAAACATCGGGGCGATCTGTCGCGGTCCGACCGCGCGGGCCTTGTAGTTGCCGAAGCAGAGGTGCGTGCACACCCGGGTGCGGCCGGCCACGGTCTCGACCGTCCGGTTGAAGAGGTCCACAAACCGCCGCGGATCCTCCCGGTGCGCGTAGCAGCTCATGCTGGGCTCATCCACGCTGATCTCCCGGCACCCTGCGGCGACCAGCGCTTCCAGCTCGCGCCGCACGATGGGCAGGAGCGCCTCGGTCAACGCCCAGCGATCGCCGTAGCCCAGGTCCGGATTGGGGACGAGCCGTCCGGACAACGTATAAGGGCCGGGAACAGACGCCTTCAGCCTGGGACCGTCCGGATCGTCGCCATGGAATACCGCGGACAGGCGCTGCAGCCGTCGAAATTCGGCGACCGCGCCCAGTCCGAGGGGCGCCTCCAGCGGGGCCACGACCTTGTGGCGCCCGCGCTGATCGTGGGCGGGGGGGCCGAACCTCCGGGGAGGCGCCGATTCCAGGTCAATACCGCGGAGGTGTCCGTAGAAGGACAGGTTGAAATCCAGGCGCGTCTGCTCGCCGTCCGTGACGACATCCAGTCCCGCCCCCACCTGATCGTGGAGCGCGGCCACCACCGCGTCGTCCTGAAGTTCCGCCAAATCCTCCGGACCGAACCGGTCCAATTGCGCCGACGCCAGTTCCAGCCAGCCGGGAAACGGGTAGCTGCCGATGACCGAAGTGCGGAGAGGCATGGGGGGAATGATGAATGATGACGTGTTGGGAATCAGTCTCGATTGCGGGCGGTCTTGATGCGGGAGGTCAGGATGGCCATGAGTTCGCCGGCCTCGGCTTGGAGGAGGGAGAGGCGGTTGGCCTTGGCGGCCCCGGATTCCGCGAGGAGTTCCAGCCAGAGGATCGTTTCCTCCAGTTCCCGTTGCGCTTCACCCAGCTTGCTGACGAACTCCGCCCGTGACCGGTCTCTAAAGGCCTCGCGATAGTTGACCGCCACCGAAACGCCGGAGCGGAATACCTGATCTCCCAGAATTCGCCCGGATCGCGAAGTGGGAAGAGAATCGCAGAGCCGCATGATTCTGAGCGTAAACTGCTTTGTTCGCACCCGGAGGTCCGTGGATGTCACTTCATCATTCACACTTCATCATTCATCGTTCAATCAAAGATGACCGTCCGGTTGCCGCAGAGGAACACGCGGTCTTCGAGAACGAGGCGGAGGGCGCGCGCGAGGACCATCTGCTCGACGTCGCGGCCGGATTGCGCCAGATCGTCCGCGGTATGGGTGTGGTCCACCGGAAGGACCTGCTGGACGATGATCGGTCCGGCGTCGAGTTCGTCGGTGACAAAGTGGGCGGTGGCACCGATGACCTTCACGCCGCGCTCGAAGGCCTGGTGGTATGGACGCGCGCCGGCGAAGGCCGGCAGGAAGCTGTGGTGGATGTTCAGCAGGCGGGCCGGGTACTGGGCCACGAACCGAGGGCTCAGCACGCGCATGTACTTGGCCAGAACGACGAGGTCCGGACGATAGTGCTGCACTTGCGTGAGCACCGCCGCCTCGTGCACCTCCCGGGACAGGTCCGCATGGGGCAGGTAATGGAACGGCAGGTCGAACTTGCGCACCAACGGCTCCAGGACGGGATGGTTGCTGACCACCGCCAGCACGTGGGCGTTGAGTTCGTGAAACGCATGCCGCACCAGGAGGTCGGCCAGGCAGTGATGTTCCCGGGAGGCCAGGATCACGACCCGCCGCGGGGAGAGCCGCGAGAGGCGCAGGGTCGCTCCGGCGGGCAGGATCGCGCGAAGCTCGGACACCAGGGTCTGGTCCTCCACGGCGCCGTCGAATTCCGTCCGCATGAAAAACCGCCGCGCCGCGCGATCCACGAACTCCTGATTGCCCACCACGTTGACCCCGGAACGGAACAGAACGCCGGTGATGCCGTGCACCAGGCCCGGACGGTCGTCGCACTCGACCAGCAGCACCTGCGGTTTCACAGGCCCACCTTCTCATAGAGTTTCGCCAACCGCCGGGCGTGCTCATCGTACGCCGCCTCGAACAACGCCGCGGCCCGTTCGGCTCCCACCACGGCGCCGGCGGTGAGCACCCGCGGCGGCTGCCCCGCGGCGGTGAGCAGCGCGGCCACCTCGGCCTTGATGGAGTTGACCAGCAGACACCCACCCACCGTGGACCCGGGCGCGACCGGTGTGTCGAGTCCCGGCACCCGCACCATGGCGTCCCCGACCGGTGCGCCGGTGTCGAGCACCAGGTCCGCGAAATCCTGAAGCTTGCGGCCGTCCTCCCGCACGCTTCGGCTCGCGTCGCTGTGGTCCTTCGAGACGATCGCCACCACCCGGATCCCCTGCTTCCGAAACTCCTCGGCCATTTCGACCGGCACGCGGTTGCAGCCGCTCGACGACACGACCAGGGCGGAATCCTGCGGGGACAGGTCGTAGTTGCGCAGGATGCGGACCGCGAGGCCGGACACATTCTCCAGGAACATCGCCTGGCGCTGTCCGTTGGCCCCCACCACGAGGTTGTGGAAGCTCAGCGACAACTCGACGATCGGATTGAACCCAGGGAACGAGCCGTACCGCGGCCACATCTCCTCGACGAGGATCCGGCTGTGTCCGGATCCGAACAGGTGCACCATGCGTCCGGCCAGGATGGTGTCGGCAAACCAGCGCGCGGCCTGCTGGATCTGCGGCGTCTGCGCCGCCACGCGGTCCAGCAGGTCCCGGCAGCGATTGAGGTATTCGGCGGTCACGGGCCGTTTGCTAATCGGCCGGGACGCCGTCGAAAAGCGGAATCAACCCGGAAACTTGTGCGTGCGTGGTGTTGCACGGCACCGGCATTCCGTTCGCGTTCTTCGCGGTTCTCGACCGCCTTCGGTTGCGGATCAGGGGGCCACAATCGCGACGCGGTAGAAGGCTCCCAGATCGCTGCCGGGAACCAGCTGGTGGATCAGGCCTTCGTAGCCCGGCTGCGGGGAACCCACGGCTGCCCACGAGGACCCCGGCGCGAGTGAAGTCCGCTGCTCGAGCTGGTAGGATACTCCGGCGTGCCCGTGCCACGAGACTTCGAATCCGCCGGCGATGGCTTCCATGGAGACCATTTCCAGCCGGGAGGCGGCTTCCGCCGGCGAGGTACGCGCCAGAAACTCGTCGCGGTTCGAATGGCCGTCGTCGTCGAAATCTCCGTCAGGCCCCTCAGCCAATCCCGCGAAATGATCCTGTTCCCAGGTGTCCGGGAGACCGTCGCCATCGGAATCCACGGCGGACGATTGGGGAACCAGGGTGTAAACGAGGGTGGGTTCCCTGGAAGCATCTCCGGGGACCAACCGCCGGCCAAAGGTGGTGAAGGCCACGGTGCGCCCGTCCCCGCTGATCGCTGCGCCGGCGCAATGGCCGTCCTCCTGCGATCCGTCCGCGAGCCGTGAAAGCAGATGGGTCACTCCGGCATACCGGTCCCGCACAAACACGTCGGCAAAGCCGTTGGTGTCCCCCGCGACCAGATTGGAAGCCATGCTGGTGAACACGACGAAGCGGCCGTCCGCGGAGACCCGGGGCGGACGGCAATCGCCATTCGCCAGCCCTCCGTCGAGCCCGATGCTAATCCGCTCCGCCGGACCGCCGTCCACCGCTTTGGCGAAGATCTGCATCGGAACCGGGCCGGCCACGGCGTTCAGCGGCCGCCCCGAAAAGACCACCAGGGAGCCACCGGCGGACGCGCGCGGAACGCTGATAAGAAAGTCGGTGCCTGCAACCAGCACCTCCTGTTCACCCGAAGGCACCCGCAGCCGGCGGATGGATGGATTCTCCGGAGAGGAGCCGCCCGATTTGACGACGAGCATCTGGTCCGATTGACCATCCACCCACAGCGGAGCGGGATAGTACCCGAGATTCGGATTCGGTGCGGATACATCCGCTCGCCGTCGCAAATCCAGCCAGCCGGCCATATTTCCGCTGGAGGTGTACGCGATCCGTTGGCCATCGGCGGAGAGGACCGTTTTAGTGGACGGGTTGGACACTGGAGAACCCCGGCCGAAGGTGGAGACGTCGGAAACGTAGCCGCGCCGCTGGTCGAAAAGCACTGGCTTCGGGGGAGGCCTTGTGGAGTTCCATCGCATATGTACCCGTTGTCCATCACCCGAAATCTGTGGCGGAATGTCGAAACTGACGGAAAGAAATGGCTCTACGCTGGGAAACTCCGGCGTCGCCAGAACTGTTTCGCCAGAGGCAATGTTTCGAAGCACGAGGTTGTGATATAATTTCGAACGCTCCGGGAGATTGGTGGCTGTGGTCCCAAAAGCCGCCCAGCGCCCATCCGCGGCAATAGCCGCCAGGTGGGCCCGGGCGTTCGGTTCGTAAGGCCTTCCTGCTCCCGGGTCATCCAGCCAGCGGTTGGTGCCGCTCTGGACATCAAAGGAGAAGAGGTTGGGAGCCTTCGAGCGGGCGCCAGGGAACAGATCCGGTGCGCGCGCCTGGAAAAGGATCTGTTGCCCGTCGTCGCTGAGACCGGCCACCCGCGCAACCGTCGCGGAGGCCACTGGGGAGGGCCCTATCACCGCGGCCTCAGAGATCCGGGCGGGAGCGGCGTCACTCCGGTCGAGCACGAAGACACTGGATTGCTCCTGCCAGTCGCTGCCACCCATGCGAGACTCGCTCGCGGAATAGGCGAGAAATTCGCCGGTGGGATCGAACGCCGCCTCGATGTCCACTTCGCCCGAAGCGATGTCGCGGGTCGCTCCAGTGGTTAGCGTCCGGAGGTAGGCCCGCGAGTCGCCCGCGCTGTTGACGCCGGCTTCGGGCACACTTTCCCGAGTGAAAAAGAGGAGGCGAGATCCTTCGGGACTGAGGTGCACGCCCTCCACCGTCCGCAGCGGGAGCGCCGGAGCCGCGCCGGAGGTCACCAGTTCTTCAAGCGTCTGGATGCCGGTTCCATCATCCGTCCAGACCCTCACCTCGCCGTGGGTATCCTGTTCTCTCAACAGGACGAAGGCCATGCGGGCGCCGTCCTCCGTGATGGACATCCAATGCGGATGGACGGGAAATACCCTCCGGCCCGGATCCCAGATCTGGATAACTGGGCCCTTCTGCAGATCCGCCAGCCAGAGTCCGCGGGGCGGATAGATTGAGTTCTGGCCTTCAGCGGGTACGTAAAATCCCAGATGATTGCCGGAGGGAGTGAGGCAGAGATGACTCACATCCAGCGCCTGGGTGACGGGGGAAATGAACGCGATGGGAAGCGAGAGCCGCTCGGCGTGCTCCGAATCAGCCCGCCAGACCATCAGAGCCGTGGGTGTTCGGCCCGGGGATGATTCCGGCGGTCGTTCGGTGGCGTACACCACGAGGTTCGCGTTCGCACTTGCCTTGAAGCGCCACGGTTCATCGCAGATCAACGTGACCACCCGCGTCTCCACGTCCCGCAGGCAGAGGCGATGCCCGGAGGATGGCGGCGCGCCCGCCTCGACGTTCTCCGCTGGGGTGCCATAGATCACCCGACGTCCATCCGCGGAGAGCACCGGACTGAAGGAGGCACCCCGGCCGGGTCCTGTGCGGTCCAGGTTCCAACTGACCAGCGTGGTCGTGCCGGCATTGAGGTCCCGGAGGAACACATCGGTGGCTTGGTTGGTGTCGCCTGGAACCAGATTGGAGGCGTCGCTCATCCAGACGACCCGATTGCCGTCCGAGGATACAGAGTATTCCAGCACGGACCCGTTGGCCCCGACGCCGGAGTCCTGGGCGACCGACACCAGCAGGGTCTCTCCGGTCACCCGATCGCGCCGGAAGAGGTCCAACCCCGCGCCGTTCCAATCGTTGGTCACTAGGTTGGACGCGTCGCTGACGAAGAACACGTACCGATGGCCGGCCGCCCACACGGGGCTCCGCGAATCCCCGTTGGGCGCAGTGATGGCCGGAAGATCGGGGTGGCGCACGGTGACCGGGATCACATCCGCGCGGGGTTGCTCCAGGAAAGCGAGCGCCAGCAGTCCCAGGAGCAGGAGCCGCAGAAGCGTTGGGGAGTTCATGGGATGGAATCTTTCTTCGCCGTCCACGCTCCAGGGAAGGAGCACGGCGCCGGCGGCAGAAATCAGGTACGGTTTGAGCCAATAGATATCAAGTGTAAATTTACAAATAGGAACATTTAACCCTTCCGAGGCCCTTCCCCAGCAGGCGCCCTTGGCGACGATTTGGACTTCCATCATTCGCGGCGTTCGGAGAGGAGGACAGTCCACCAGGGTCTCGGCGAGGGCGCCGAGACCGACACGCGGGGGGCGTGTGTGCTCCCTGTTCAAACGACGCGCCGTTGGTCTTGTCCCCACTCCTCTGCGGCCGTTGCGTCCTTGGCGTGAGCCTCACGCAGAGACCGCAGGGGTCGCAATGGAAAGGTCGGGGCCGGTGACTTCGTGGACTGAGCGAAAGGAGTTCAGAAGCACTCCCGCCCCGTCCCTTTTGCGTTCCTCCGCGTCCATTGCGTGAGTTCCTTCCACAGCCGCTTCCCGCGCTTCTGCAGATATCCGAGCGGGGCGGACGGCGAGCGCGGGCTGGTGCCGGGCGCGGATCGGAGGCAGGGTGACGCGCACGCATGACCGCCAGCCCTGCCTCCCGGCCGCATGAAACCTTCACGCGATTGCACCAGACGATCGCCTCGGTCGTGCGCGGGCAGGACGCCAACATCCGCCGAATGCTGGCGGCGCTGGCGGCCGGCGGGCATGTGCTGCTCGACGACTATCCGGGCACCGGCAAAACCACGCTGGCCAAGGTGCTGGCCCGCGCGCTCGACGCACAGTTCACCCGGGTGCAGTTCACGCCGGACCTGCTGCCATCCGACATCCTCGGCGTGGCGATTTTCAATCAGAAGACCAGCGAATTTGAGTTTCATGAGGGGCCGGTGTTCACCCATGTGCTGCTCGCCGACGAGGTCAACCGGGCCTCGCCGCGAACGCAGTCCGCACTGCTGGAGGCGATGGCCGAAGGGCAGGTCAGCGTGGAAGGACAGCGGCGCGCGCTGCCCGACCCGTTTTTCGTCATCGCGACGCAGAATCCGGTCGAGTTCCGCGGCACCTACCCGTTGCCGGAGGCGCAAATGGACCGCTTCGCGCTGCAGCTCGAACTTGGGTACCTGGCGCCCGAAGAGGAGGTGGCTCTGCTCGGCGCGCAGATCCGGGAGCATCCTCTGGAGCGGGTGCAGCCGTGTGCGAACGTCGTGGATCTTCTGGCCCTGCGCCGGGCGGTGCAGGAAGTGCGGGTGAGCGAGGAATTGCGGCGCTACATCGTGGACCTGGTCGGCGCCACCCGGAAGATGCCCGGCGTGCGGCTGGGGGCGAGTCCGCGGGCGTCGCTGGCACTCATGAAGACCAGCCAGGCGCTGGCGTATTTCGAGGGGCGCGATTGGGTGACCCCCGAGCCGGTGCAGGAGATGGCGGTGCCGGTGCTGGCGCATCGGCTGGTCCTGGATCCCCAGGCGGAACTGTCCGGACAAAGCCGCCGCAGCCTGGTGGAAGATGTCCTCCGCCGGATTCCGGTTCCCGTTTGAACCCCTTGCCGTCATGGGAACCGGCCTCCTGTACCGCGGCTACCGGATGTTGTTCCGGGCTCGCCGGGTGCTCCGCCATCGGGTGACGCCGGCGGGCGGCTTCGTGCTGGTCGGCTGGATCCTGGCCGCCGGCGTGTCGAATCCGGATCAGACGCAGGGCACGCAGTCCTTCCTGTTGCTGTCCGCGCTGCTGCTGATGTCGGTGGTCACCGCGCCGCTGTTCCGCGCCCGGTTTGCGGTGTCGCGCCGGGTGCCGCGTTTCGCCACCGTCGGGGAGCCGGTGGAATTGCGCGTGACCCTGCGCAACCGCGGCCGCGGAACGCTGCGGGGATTCGAGTACATCGAGGACCTCATGGATCGCCCGCTTACCCCGTCCGAGTTCCGGGCGCGGCTGATTCCCGGCCGGGGCAATCGCAGCTTCCGGTTGGGACGTCCTCTGCCGCCCGTGCGCGCGCCGCGGACGGATCCGGTGCCGGTGGCCGAGCTGCCCGCCGACGGCCGGGTCGAGGTACGCGTCTCCGTGACCGCCTGGCGACGGGGACCGCTGATCTTGGGGGGCGGTGTCCTTGCGCGGCGGGATCCGTTCGGACTCCTCCGGGGATTCCGCCGGGCTCCGGCGCCGCAGACGCTGCTGGTGCTCCCGCAACGGTATCCGGTGCCGCCGCTGGCACTGCCCGGACAGAGCCATTACCAGCGCGGCGGCGTGGCGATGGCCGCGGGGGTCGGGGAGACGGAGGAGTTCGTCGCCCTGCGGGAATACCGCCGCGGGGATTCCCTGCGGCGCGTCCACTGGCGCAGTTCGGCGCGCCTGGGCGAACTGGTGGTGAAGGAATTCCAGGACGAGTACCTGGTGCGGCACGCGCTCGTTCTGGACACCTTCTGCGAAGCGTCGCGCGACGGCTTGTTTGAAGAGGCGGTCTCGGTGGCCGCCTCCTTCGCCTGCACCGTGCCGGATCAGGAATCGCTGCTGGACCTGCTGTTCGTGGGGCCGGGCACGGTCTGCGTCACCCGCGGCCGCGGGGTGGGGCACGTGGAGCAGATGCTCGAAGTACTGGCCGCGGTCACCCCGACCCGCGAGGCGCGCTTCGGCGAACTGGAGGCCATGCTGGTGCGGCACCGGGAGGTGTTGAGCGGCTGCCTGCTGGTGCTGTTGGACTGGGATGCCACGCGCCGCGCCCTGGTGCGGCGGCTGCGGGCGCTGCGACTGCCCTGCTGGGTGCTGCTCCTGGTGGACGATGCGTCGGAGGCGATGGATCCCGGCGCGCCCGAGGAGCGTCCGGACCGCCTGATCCGCCTGGAAGCCGGCCGCATCGCTGAGGGCCTGCGGCGTTTGGATGCGGAGGAGGAGGCATGAGCGGACTGGGCACATGGCCCGTGCGGATTCCGCTGCTCGCGGCGCTCGCGCTCTGGGGCTGGCAGGCCGAGTTGCTGCCCTGGGCGATCGGGATGGCGGTCCTGCTCGAGGCCCCGCGGTGGGTTCGACTGCGTTGGGAACTGACCCCGGACGATTTCTCGCGTCTTTGGAACTTCACAGCCCTGCTCTTCTTCGGAGCGGGGCTCTACCTGTTCCTGGCGCGCGAAACACTGGATGAAGGGGCCGGAGGCAGTGCCGGCGCGCTGGAGGGAATCCGTGTGCTCACCCAGGCCTTCCTGCAATTTCTCCGGTCGCTGCCCTTGATCTTCTTTCCGTTCGTCCTGGTGCATGCGTGGAGCGGCGCGGGATCGCTTCCGTGGTCGGTCTTTTCCCTCTACACCCGAACCCGCAGGAAGGCGCGGCGTCCGGAGGCATCCGGAGGCTCCGGCGCCTGGCGGGTGGACCCGGTGCCGGCGTATCTCGCGCTCACCGCATTCGCCTCCTGCGCCACCACCCGCAACGCCAACCTCTACCTGCCGCTCCTCCTCGGCGTGGTGCTGATGGGACTGTGGCCCTGGCGCAACCGGAGTATCGGGTGGCCGGTGCGCCTGGTGCTCCTCGCGCTGCTGGCCGGCGTGACCGTGGCGGTGCCTCCGTGGCTGGATCGCGTCCGGGCCGCGTGGCAGTCGCTGGAGGGACGCCTGCTTCAGAATGCCGGCGGACAGGGATTCGACCCGCTGCGGTCCGTCACCAGCCTGGGCGCGGTGGGACGCCGTCAGACCTCGGGACGCATCGTCCTGCGCATCCGTTCCCCGAGCGGCGAATCCCCCGGCCTGCTGCGCGAGGCCGTGTACAATCGCTACCGCGCCCAGACCTGGGCGGCCACGCATCGGGATTTCCTGCCGGTGGACTCTTCCGGGGATGCCACCGTGTGGCGCGTGGCGCCGGGACGACGTTCCGGTCTGCCGATGACCATTTCCCGCGCAACCCCGGGCGCGGAGTCGCCGCTGGCCCTGCCGGGCGACGTCGTCAATGTGCGCGACCTGCCGCTGATGCTCATCGAAACCAACTTCCTGGGCACGGCCCGCCTCCGGGGCGGGCCGGCCATCTCGATTTACGGTGTGGAACGCGGTCCGGACGGCGGACTCGACGGGCCACCGGAAGCTGGCGACACCGATTTGGAGCCGCTTTCGGACGCCGACCGGGCCGCAGTGGAATGGGTGAACGAATCCCTGCAACTGCGGTCGCTGTCCGCCGCGGTGGCCGTGCGGTCGCTGGAACGGTACTTCGCCAGCGGATTCGAATACTCGCTCTGGCAGCCGCGCCGGAAGAACGCGCCGGGGGACAGTCCGCTGGCGGTCTTCCTCCGCGAATCGCGGTCCGGACACTGCGAATACTTCGCCACGGCGACGGTCCTGATCCTTCGCGCGGCGGGCGTCCCGGCGCGCTACGTCGTGGGATACAGTCCGCAACGGCGCGGCGACGAGGACTGGATCGCCCGCGGACGCGACGCCCATGCCTGGTGTTTGGCGAATGTGGACGGACGCTGGCGGGTCGTGGACACCACGCCGGGATCCTGGCGGGAGTTTGAATTGAGCCGGGCGGGATGGGGCGAAGGGATTCGCGACCTGTGGTCCGACGCCTGGTTCCAATTCGCCGTCTGGCGCCAGCAGGGCGGGAATTGGCAGATCGCGGTGTTCGTGGCGGGCATGCTGGGATTGTCCTGGATGGGCTGGCGGCAGCTCCGGGGCAGCCGCTGGCGCCGGGCGGCGGGGAGCGGACGCCGCGGACCGTTGGCTCTCCAGCCGCCCGGTTGGGACTCCGAGTTTTTCCCAGTGCTCCGCGCCCTGGAGAAGCATCATGGGGCGCGGCCGACTCCGATGCCCATGACCCTCTGGCTTCGAAGCGCGGTGCCGGCCGGGCATCCGCTGGGAGCGGCAGTGCGCGAAGCCGCTGAACTGCATCAGCGGCTGCGGTTCGATCCGCGGGGACTCTCCGGACCCGAACGGGAACGCCTGCAAGAATTGTCCCGGGAGATCGTGTCCGCTTTCGCCGGGAGGCTTCGTCGGGCCGGGGGGCCGCCGGGTTCGGAAGGCTTCCGCGAGGCGTAGGCGCGAGGAGGAAGCAGTTTCCGTTCAAGAGAACCGGTCATCTGTCCAGGGATCGGCGGTGTTCGAGTAACCGCGAAGTTCCCAGAATCCCAAAATATCGCGGTCCAGGAAGGTGATCTCGCGGATCCACTTGGCGCCCTTCCAGGCATAACGCTTCGGCACGATGACCCGCGCAGGTCCGCCGTGCTCCACCGTCAACGGCGCCCCATTCCACTGGTGGGCGATCAGCACATCTTCATCGAGGCAAACCTCAAGAGGGTTGTTGGTCGAATAGCCATCGTAGCTCTTGAAAAAGACGTGGGTGGCTTCGCGTTTGGGACGCACCGCGTCGGCGATGGCCAGGAAGGGCACCCCGGTCCAGGTCATGTCGAGCTGGCTCCAGGTGGTCACGCAGTGGAAATCGCTGGTGTCGGTGACCTGCGGGAGGGCGAGAAATTCGGTCCAAGTAAACGTGGCCGGCCGCTCTACCTTTCCGCCGATCTTCAACCGCCACTGGTCCAGCGGCACGGCGGGTTTGATGCCGAGGTCCAGCACCGGGAAATGGGTCACCTGGCGCTGTCCCGGTGGGATACGGTCCGTCGTCGGACGTGTCGCGCGGCGTGCCGCGGTCCCCCTTCGGGCCCACCGTTCCTTGGCGGCGATATACGCCTCATTCACACTTGGAGAATGGCTGGGGCCGTCCAGAGAAGGCAAGCGACGTGAAATAATGGCTTGAATCCAGGCCGGGGCTTCGGTAGTCGTCGCGTTCCTTTTCGCGAAAAGGAAACCATTATGGCTCGCATCTGTCCCATTTCCGGCAAGCGCCCTGTGAAGGGCAATCACATCTGGCGTTCCGGCAAGGCCAAGAAGAAGGGCGGCATCGGCACCCACGTGACGGCCATCACCAAGCGGCGGTTCTTCCCGAATCTCCAATCCGTCCGTGTGGTCCTGCCCAACGGCCAGGTGAAGCGCATCCGCGTCGCCACCAGCGCGATCAAGAAGGGACAGATCGTCAAAGCTCCGAAGCGCAACTGGTCGAAGAAGGCGGCCTGAGCGGCCTGATTAGCTGCCCTGCGCCTGGGCCACCGTCACCGGCGGTGGAGCGCCCGCTGGATCTCGCGTTCCGATTCCCGGCGCTTGATGTCCTCGCGTTTGTCGAAGGCCGCCTTGCCCTTGCCCACGGCGATCTGGACCTTCACCCGGCCGTTTTTCCAGTAGAACGACAGCGGGACCAGCGCATGGCCCTTCACGCTGGCCAGTTCGTGGAGCTTGCGGATCTCGGCCCGGTGGAGGAGCAGCTTGCGTTTTCCCTTCGGAGCGTGGTTGTAGAGGTTGCCGTGGGAGTACTCGTCAATGTGGGCGTTGTGCAGCCACACCTGGTCATTCTCCACGCGAGCGAAAGCATCGGAGATCTGACCGCGTCCCTGGCGCAGCGACTTCACCTCGGTGCCGCGGAGCACGATGCCGGCCTCATAAGTCTCCAGGATATGATAATCCCGGCGGGCCTTGGGATTGGAAAGAATCTCGGCCATGGCGTTCTCCCGGAGCGCGCCGCTCTCCAGTCGGATCGAAGTCCGTCGGCCGGCGCCGCCGGGAACTCAGGCCGCCGCGCGTCGCGACCGCCGGCGCTTGGGCGTTTCGGAGCCGGCCCCATGGCCGTCCGACTCGAGGTCGAAGCCGATCTTGTTCTCCAGCAGTTCGAGGAGCGCGATATCGGCGACCCCCATCTCCGGCGCGGCGTCCACCAGGGGCCGATTCCCGCCCCCGCCGCCGGAGTTCAGTTGCCGAACCCGGCGGGAAATCACGTTCACGAGCACGTGGGCGTTGCCCACCTTTTCCAAGGCCTTGCGCGTCAGTTCAGCGTTCATGCGTGTTGAGATCTCTCCGAATCGAGCCCGGCACTCTATGCGGAGACTCCGGCAGGGCAATGGAAAACTGCGGCCCGTGAATGGCAAAACGGCAAACCAGGCCCCATTTCAACCTTTCGACTCCGGCGCCGGTGGACCTAGGTTGCCGCTGTGTTCAATGCGCCCGATACGCAGACGGCGGGACTTCGACCGGGGATCCTTCCCGAGCGGCTCGATCTCCTGTCGCGGGAAATCCTCGAGCTGAAGCGCCGGCATCGCGCCGTGATCCTGGCGCACAATTACCAGGTCGCCGAGATCCAGGACGTCGCGGACTACGTCGGCGACTCCCTCGGGCTGGCGCAGCAGGCGGCGCGGACGCCCGCCGAGGTCATCGTCTTCTGCGGGGTGCACTTCATGGCCGAGACCGCCAAGATCCTGAATCCGGGCAAGCGGGTGATCCTTCCGGACGCGGAAGCCGGATGCTCCCTGGAGGAGAGCTGCCCGGCCGACAAGCTGGCCGCATTGCAGGCGACCAATCCCAACTTCTACACCATCGCCTACATCAACTGCTCGGCGGCGGTGAAGGCGCTGAGCGACTGCATCTGCACCAGCGGCAATGCCCGCAAGATCGTGGAGCATGCCCCCAAGGACCGGGATCTGCTCTTCGTTCCCGACGAAAACCTGGGCGCCTGGGTGATGGAGCAGACCGGGCGGCCCATGACGCTGTGGAAGGGCAATTGCTACGTCCATGTGGAATGGACTCATGCCGCGATCACGCGAATCCGGCGGGAGCATCCGGACGCGCCGGTGGTGGCGCATCCGGAATGCACCAAGGCGGTCCGCCTGCTGGCGGACGAGGTGTGCTCCACCGAAAAGATGGTGACCTATTGCCGGAACTCCCCGGCGACCCACTTCATCATCGCGACGGAGGCGGGAATGCTGCACCGGCTGCGCCGCGAGTGTCCGGGCAAGACCTTCATCCCGGCGCCCACCGAGCGCTGCGCCTGCAATGAGTGCCGGTTCATGAAGATGAACACTCTGGAGAAGCTGCATGACTGCATGACGAATCTGTCCCCGCAGGTGGAATTGCCGGAGGACATCGCGCGCCGCGCACGGCGTTCCGTGGAGCGGATGCTGGAGATTTCCGCGCTGCCGTGATCGCGATGGCGCGCCGGCGGAGGTTGTGATGAGAATCCGGGTCAAGATCTGCGGGATCACACGGGCGGAGGACGCCCGCGTGGCGGTGGACGCCGGAGCGGATGCGCTCGGCTTCGTCTTCGTATCCGCATCCCCCCGCTGCGTGGCCCCCGAAACCGCGGCGTCCATCGCGGAGGGACTGCCGCCGTTCGTCGCCCGGGTGGCGTTGCTGGTGGACGCCGATCCGGCGGTGGCGCGGGACCTTCTGGAGCGGACCGGCATGGACACCGTCCAGTTCCATGGAGACGAGCCGCCGGACCTTTGCCGTTCCTTTCGGGACCGGTTCCGGGTCGTCAAGGCCTTGCGGGTCCGCGGTCCGGAGACGCTGGAGCACATCGCCGCCTATCGCGGATCGGCCGATGCCATCCTCCTTGATGCCTGGGTCGCGGGAACCCCTGGGGGAACCGGGAAACGGTTCGACTGGGATCTGGCCGCCGCTGCGGGACAGCAGGGAATGCCCGTGGTGCTGGCGGGAGGGCTGACGCCGGAGAATGTCGCCAGCGCCATCCGGCAGGCGCGACCTTTCGCGGTGGATGTGTCCAGCGGGGTGGAAGAATCCCCCGGCCGGAAGGATCCGAGCCGCGTGCGGGCATTTCTCCGCGCAGTGGCAGTGGCAGATGCGGAAGCACCGTGACCGCCTCACCTCGGGACGCTTTTTCTGTTCACAAGGGCGCGCGGATTCCTTCATGCTGTTTTTTTTCGCGTCTGTCGAAACGTCCGATGAAACATCTGCTCAGTCTGGAAGGCCTGTCCCGAGCGGACATGGAGGCCATCCTTTCGCGTGTGCCCGGGTTCAAAAGCCACCGGACCTCGCATCCGCGCCCGCTGTCGGGCCAGACGTGGGCGCTCCTCTTTAGCAAGTCGTCCACGCGCACCCGTGTGAGCTTCGAGGTCGGGCTCCGGGAATTGGGCGCTGACGTGATGTTTCTCAGCGCGGCGGACATCCAGTTGGGCCGGGGCGAGCCGATCCGCGACACGGCGCGCGTGCTGGGGCGCATGGTGCATGGCGCGGTGGTGCGCACGTTCGCCCAGCAGGATGTGGTGGAATTCGCCGAGTATTCGGGCATTCCGACGGTGAACGCGCTGACGGACGACGAGCATCCGTGCCAGATTCTGACGGACATCTTCACCTTTCAGGAATTGAGCGGGGCGCCGATCTCGGGGCGCCTGGTGACCTTCGTCGGGGATGCGGCGTGCAACGTGCCGGCAAGCTGGGTGTTCGCGGCCTCCCGGCTGGGATTCGGGCTGCGGCTGGCGGCGCCGCCGTCCTACCAGCCCGGGGAGGGCCTGCTGCGGCGCGCGGGAGGAAGCCTCGGGCCGGCCCCCGCCGGCGCCCCCGCCGGCGCCGACTGCTGGTATTTTTCCAGCGGCGCCACGGTGGTTCGAACCTCGGACCTCGCATGGGCCGCCACGGGTTCGGACCTGCTGTACACCGACGTGTGGGTCTCGATGGGCAAGGAATCCGAATCCGCGCGACGCCTCCAGGATTTGGCCGGCTACCAGATCAACGCCTCCGTGGTTTCGCGCGCGAAGCCCGGGGCGCTGGTGATGCACTGTCTTCCCGCCTACCGGGGCAAGGAGATTGACGAGGCCACGCTCGAGGCGCATGCGGGCACCATCTTCACCCAGGCGGAAAACCGCCTGCACACCCAGAAGGCCATCGTGGACTGGCTGCTGTCCTGATGCCCGCCCACCCCCGACAACACCCTCGACCCGCGCCGCGCGCCGGGTAAGCTCCAGGAGTCATGGTCACGGACGAAAATAGGTCCCCGACGCCGCCAAAGAAGGTCAACCTGCGCCGGCCGGACGTCATGCAGGCCGTCTCGGCCCAGGTGGTCGCGCATTACCGGAGCGAGCTGGTGGAGCGCATCCGGGCCAATGGAGGCCGAATCGAACACGGAGGGCTGACCATCAAGCTCGCGAAGGAGTTCGGATTCTGTTATGGGGTCGAGCGGGCGATTGATCTGGCCTATGCGGCGCGCAAGGTGTTTCCCAGCCCGGCGCGCATCTTCCTGCTCGGCGAGATCATCCACAATCCCGAGGTCAACGATCAGATCCGGGGCATGGGAATCGTCAGCGTCTCGCCCAAGCCGTCCGATGAGGAACTGTCGCGCCTTCAGTTGTCCGGAGACGACGTGGTCCTGATCCCCGCCTTTGGAACGGAGGTCGCCACCCGGCGCAAGCTGGAGTCCATCGGGTGCCAGATGGTGGACACGACCTGCGGGGACGTCATGAGCGTGTGGAAACGGGTGCGCCAGTACAGCAAGGACGGCGTCACCAGCATCATTCACGGCAAGGCCAAACACGAGGAGACGAAGGCGACGACGTCCCAGGCGACCGCCAACGGCACCGGCCATTATCTGGTGGTGTTCGATCTGGTCGAAACGGACTACGTCTGCCGATACATCCTCGAAGGGGGCGACAAGGCGGACTTCCTGTCCAAGTTCAAGGGGGCGCATTCCCCGGGATTCGACCCGGACGTGCACCTGCAGGCAGTGGGTGTGGCCAACCAGACGACCATGCTTCGCGGCGAGACCGAGGAAGTGCAGCGCCGCTTTCGGTCCGCGATGGAGCGGAAATTCGGGGCGGCCAGCCTGCCCGATCATTTCCGCGTGTTCGACACGATCTGCGGCGCGACGCAAGACCGCCAGGATGCGCTCGAGAAGATGCTCAAGGAGCCCATGGATCTCCTGATCGTCGTCGGCGGCTACAATTCCTCCAACACCTCCCATCTGGCGGAAATGGGCGAGAAGGTACTTCCCACCTACTTTATCAAGAACGCGGCCAAGATGGATTCGGCGCACGTCATCCGGCATTGGAACCAGCACATCAACCAGGAGGTGGAGACCCGGGACTGGCTGCCGTCGGGACGTCCGGTGACGGTGGGCATCACCGCCGGCGCGAGTTGTCCGAATAACCTGATCGAGGACACCATCCGGCGATTGTTCGATCTGCGGAATCTGGACGTGGCCACAGTGCTTCGGTCGTGAGGCGACCCGGGCGCCTCGACAGGGAGGCGGTCGGTTCTCTAGCGTGGGGCGACCAGCATGAACCGCTTCGTCCGCAGCATTTCCCTGGCGATGGCCTTGGCAGCCGTTTCCGGCTGCTCGATCTGGGTCGAACCGCTGGTCCCTCCGGCGGCCTCGATTCCGGTGGACTATGCGGATGCGGTATTGAACCAGCGGCGCGTCTTTGTGACGGGGGACCTGACCCCGGAGTTGGCCGAGCGGGTCATCCGGGAATTGCTGTACCTGGACCGTCAGGGGGACGAGGTCATCGAACTGAATCTCATGACACCGGGCGGGGATTTGCATGCCGCCTTCGCGGTCGAACGCGTGATAGACGGGCTTCGGTCGCAGGTGCGGACCCGGGCCTTGGGCGAATGCAATTCCGGAGGCGCGCTGCTGCTGGCGGCGGGAACCGGGGAACGCGAGGCGTACGCCAATGGCGTGATCGTGATCCACGGAATGGAGGTGACTGGGAATCCGCCGGTCCGTTACACCGATTTGACCCAGGACGCCTATACGGCGTTTTGGCGGACTCATGCGCGGCTGCCCGAGGCGTGGCTTCCGCTCCCCCGCGGCAAGACATTCGTCTTGTCCGCCCGCGAGGCGCTCGACTATGGGGTCATTGACCGCATCGTGGAAACGCCGCCGGTTCCCGGGTCGTCAAGATAGGGCCCCTGGCTTTTCCTCTTGTCTCTCCGGGCCGCTTGCCGGATGACCCCGCCATGCGTTTCTCCGTTCGTCGCCTGTCGCCCGGCCGAATCGTCTTTGCCGGGTTCGTGTTTCTCTCCATTGCCCTCGCCTTCGCCGCCTCACAGGCCGCCGAGGGAAGCTCCGGACCGGAGGGCGACGGGGAATTTACGGTCGGTCCGACCTACTCGGTGGACCCGGCCCTGACGGATGTGGGGAATCCCAAGGGACGTGCGTTCGAGTTCACGATGCCACTGGCCGAGAGCAAGATTTTCCGGGGGGACGACCCGACCCTGGAACCGGCGCGCCGTCCGGTGCGGAAGGAACGCCGGATCTTTGTGTATGTGCCGGCGTCGTATCGCGATGGCACCAAGGCGCCCTTGTTGATCATCCACGATGGCCCGGGCCAATTGCCGCTGGTGCGCAATGCGCTCGACAACCTCACGGCGTCCAGGGACCCCAAGCGCCGGCTGCCCGCCTTCATCGCCATTGCCGTCGAGAACGGCGGCAGCGACAGCAAGGGCAGCCAGCGGGGACTCGAGTATGACACGATGTCGGACCGTCTCGCCCGGTTCATCAACGACGAGGTCTTGCCCGCGGTACTGCACGACCCGGCCATCCGGGCCATCTATCCGCATCTGGCTTTCACGGACGATCCCTGGGGCCGGGCGGTGCTCGGATGCAGTTCCGGTGGCGCGGCGGCGTTGACCATGGGGTGGTTCCGTCCGGACCTCTTCCGCCGCATCCTCGCCTACTCCGGCACCTTTGTGGACCAGCAGGACGATGACGCGCCCGAGGAGGCAAAGTATCCGCTGGGGGCCTGGGAGTATCACTCCGGCATGAAGCTCATCGAGACCGGAGAGAAGAAGCCGCTGCGCATTTTCACCCACGTTTCCGAGAAGGATTTCGGCAAAGACGATCCCGAAGGCACGTATCACAACTGGGTCATGGCCGGCCGCCGGACTGCGGCGGCTCTGAAGGCCAAGGGGTATCCCTACCGGTTTGTGTTCAGCCTCGACGCCGGCCACTGCGACGGCCGGGTCTTCCAGCAGACCCTCGCCGATGCCCTGGTCTGGGTGTGGCAGGGTTGGCCGGCGGAGTGACGAGGCTCATCCCCCCGCCATGGCCCCCACGATCAGGAGGGGGTCGTCGCCCCGAAGCACGGCGTCGGGGAGCGGGGCGTCGGAGGGATCGTGGGAGAGATCCTGTTCGCAGGCAAAGAAGCGGATGAAGGGGCGGCGCTTCCTGCTGGCGTGGTCCCGGAGGGTTCCGCGCAGGACGGGGAACCGGCCTTCCAGCGCGTCGAGCACCGACGACACCGTGGCCGGGCCTTGCACGTCCAGCCGCACCTCTCCCTCGACGCGGGCCAGATGACGCAGGTGAAGGGGAAGCACGATCCGGATCATGGCAGCGTCTGCGCCTCGACCGAAAGCACGGCGGGAAAGTCCCGGACGATGGCGGTCCAGTTGTCGCCAGAATCCACCGAGCCGTACACCTGTCCGCCGGTGGTGCCGAAGTACACGCCGCAGGAGGGCAGCGAGTCCACGGACATGGCGCCGCGCAGCACGTTGACGTAGCAGTTGGCCTGGGGAAGCCCCTGGGTCAAGGCCTCCCATTCGTTGCCACCGGTGCGGCTGCGATATACACGCAGGCGGCCGTCCGGCGGATAGTGCATGGAGTCGCTGAGGATCGGGACCACATAGACGGTTTCCGGCTCGTGGGCGTGGACGACGATGGGGAACCCGAAGTCGCTGGGCAGGTTGCCGCTGACCTCCCGCCACGAGCCGCCGCCGTCGTCAGAGCGCATCACGTCCCAGTGCTTCTGCATGAACAGGGTGTCCGGACGCGACGGATGGAGGGCAATGCGATGGACGCAATGACCCACCTCGGCATCGGGATCGGGCAGCTCGTACGGGGACTTCAGCCCGCGCGTGATTGGACGCCACGTTTGTCCGGCGTCGTCGGAACGGAAGGCGCCGGCGGCGGAAATGGCGATGTACAGGCGTCCGCGGTGGACCGGGTCGAGCACGATGGTGTGCAGGCCCATGCCGCCTGCGCCCGGCTGCCAGAGGTGTCCCTTGCCGTGATTGCGGAGCCCGGGGAGTTCCTGCCAGGTCCTGCCGCCATCGCGGGTGCGAAAGATCGCCGCGTCCTCGACCCCTGCATACACGGTGTCGGGATCGTCCAGCGACGGTTCCAGGTGCCAGACTCGCTTGAATTCCCAGGGATGCTGCGTGCCGTCATACCATTGATGAGTGCCGGTGGCGCCGTCGTAGGCGAACTGATTGCCAACCGCCTCCCACGTCTTGCCGCCGTCATTGGATCGCTGGATCACCTGCCCGAACCATCCGCTGGTCTGCGAGGCATAGAGGCGATCCGGGTCCGCCGGTGAGCCCTTGAGATGGTAGATTTCCCAGCCGGCGAAATGGGGTCCGGAAATGTCCCACTGCTTCCGGTCGCCATCTGAGGTGAGGATAAAGGCGCCCTTCCGGGTGCCGACCAGCAATCGCACGACGCTCATGGATCGGTTTTCGAGGAGTTGAGATGTGGGAGAGAGGTAGCAGAGGGACGCCGGACGGTCACGCAATGCGTACCTTGGGGAGGGTGGGAGGGCAACCCGTTGAAGGGAGCGGTGGACGATGCCGTCAGCCTTGCCGGATGACGCACCTCTATTTCCGGACCGGGATCGCGATGGCCGCCGGATTTCTCGTGCTGAATTTGGCGGCAGCGACGATCCAAGTTTCTCCCGATGCAGCCGGCTCGGACCTTCCGCTTCGAACCGCGCTGGAGGCTGCGCGGCAGCAACGCGCGTCCGGGAATCCGGTGACCCTGGAACTTTCCGGAGGCCGCTATGAATTGTCTCAACCTCTGGAGTTCGGTCCCGCCGATTCCGGCCTGGGGGTGCGGGCGCGGATCGGTGAACGCCCGGTGCTTTCCGGTGGCACCCGCCTCCAAGGGTGGCGTCGGTCCGAAATTCGCCCCGCGCTGTGGGAGATCACCCTGCCCGAGGTGAAGGCCGGGCGCTGGTATTTCCGGCAACTCTTCGTCAACGGGCAGCGCGCTCAACGCGCCCGAACACCCGACGAAGGATTCTTTCGCGCGGCCGGGCGTCTGGGCACCAACTCCCCCATCGAGTTGCCGTTCAAGAACGGCGATCTTCAGCCGGAATGGGCTGCCCGGCGCGACGGCCATGTCGTGATGTGGATGAAGTGGACCGATCTCCATGTGCCGTTGGCCGGGGTCATGCCGGGAGCCGGTTCCGCCGCCGGGGTGGCCACGCTGGAGGGCGGACCGCGTCCTTACTGGATGGACGAGCCGGACGCGCGCTACTGGATCGAGAATATACCGGAGGCGCTCGACGCCCCGGGAGAATGGTATCTGGACCGCGCGACCGGCGTGTTGGGCTATCTCGCTCCGGACGGCCTCGATCCCAATCAGGCGGAGATGGTGGCTCCCCGGCTGACCGAACTGGTCCGCGTTCACGGCGACGGCGGGTCCCGGCGTCCGGTCATCGGGCTTCGCTTTGAGGGGCTGACATTTGCCGAGGCGGACTACGACCTGCCGGCGCAGGGAATGATTTCCCCGCAGGCGGCGGTGCCGATTCCCGGAACGTTCCGCGTCGAGCACGCCCGGGATGGGCTCATCGAAGACTGCGTTTTCGAGAATCTCGGCGGGTATGCGGTGGAGCTGGGCCGGGGCGCGCAACAGTGGCGGGTGGTCGGGAATTCGATCCGAAGCCTCGGAGGCGGCGGCGTGCGGGTCGGAGAGCCTGGCAACAAGCAACCCGACGACGAGGCTGCCAATCATTCCCATCGCATCACCGACAACACCCTCCGCGAACTCGGCCGGGTATTCGCCCCCGCCGTCGGGATCCTGGTTTTCCAAAGCGGCACCAATCGCATCGCGCACAATCATATCGCCGACCTCTACTACACGGGCATTTCCGTGGGGTGGAACTGGGGCTATCAGGATACCCCCTGCCGGGCGAACGTCATCGAGTTCAACCGGGTCGAGCAGGTCGGCCAGGGACGCCTCAGCGACATGGGCGGGATCTACACCCTCGGTCCGCAGCCCGGAACAGTCGTGCGCAACAACCTGTTTCGCGACATCACCAGCTACGGCTATGGCGGCTGGGGCCTGTACACCGACGAAGGCAGCACGGGCATCTTGATCGAAAACAACGTGGTCTATGGATGCAAGAGCGCCGGGTTTCACCAGCACTACGGACGGGACAACGTCGTCCGGAACAATCTCATCGCCTTCAATCGCGAGCACGAGCTGATGCGCACGCGCGTCGAGGATCACCTCTCCTTCTCCTTCACCGGCAATGTGGTGATCTGGGACACCGGGGATCTCTTGGGCAGCAACTGGGGCGGTGGCACCCACCAGTTCCGGCTGGACCACAACCTTTATTTCGACACGCGCGCCGGCACCCAGGTCGCCGCCTACCGATTCGCCGGGAGTTCCTGGGCCGAATGGCAGGCCCGCGGGCAGGACGTCCATTCCCAAATCGCCGATCCCCTGCTGGTGGACCCAGCCCGCCCGGAACTGGGATTGAAGCCCGAGTCGCCGGCTTATGCCCTGGGTTTCAAGCCGATTGATCTCACCGGCCTGGGCCCCCGTCCCAAGGGCCGGCGCCCATAGAGGCTGCCTTTGGGTCCGTGATCGGACTGGAATCGGTGTTCGCTCGGCTTTGCTCGAGGCGCCGATATAGGGTCATCGGTCCGTCATCCGGAGAGGCTGAAGACGCGCACCGTTCGCCGAAGACCCTTCAGCGACTGCTCGCCGTGATCTTCAAAGTCGCCGGTCCGGCTCAAATGCCCGGAGAATTCCTGCGAGAAAACCAGCGAACGCTCGAGCTGCTTGGACAGCGCTTCAAGCCGGAACACGGTATTGACCGCGTCGCCAAGGATCGTCGCATCGCGGTCCGCGGCCACGCCGACATTGCCGCACATCACGTGGCCGTAGTGCAGCGCGACGGCGACGCGGAAGGGCTCGCCGCTGGGCCAGGTAAGTGCCGACGCCTTGGCGAGCATCTTGCGCCCGGCATCGAAGGCCGCAGCGCAATCGAGTGAGGCGTCGTGCGCGGCGCCCCAATAAGCGAGCAACGCATCCCCGATGAATTTATCAATCGTGCCATTGCCCTCCGCCACCAGGTTGCCGGTTTCTCGAAACCAGGCTCCGAGCACCTGGGCCATGTCGTTGGGCGCGGTCTTCTCGCTCATCGTGGAGAAGCCGCGGATATCGCAGACCAGCAGCGCCACCGGGCGTGTCTCGACCGCACCGTGGACGCCGGACCCGACGTGGGTGATCTGGAGGTGCTCGGAGTTCGCCTCCGGCGTATGCTCCGTGAACGTGATGACCGTGTCCGCGATGCGAATGCGCGCACCGTGGGTCAGCATCATCGGAACCACCACTCGCTGATCGTTGAGAAAGGTGCCGTTGCGGCTGCCAAGATCTATGATCTGATACTGGCTGCCGTTGCCGCCGCGGATCATCGCATGCTGCCGCGAGACGAGCGGGCTGGTGGTCAGGCAGACCGTATTCTCGCGGGTGCGTCCGATGGTGGCCGTGTTGCCGATCAGCACGTCAAACGGCTCGCCTTGTGCGGGTTGAACGAAAAGCCTGGCAGCCATCACCCATTGAATTTCCGGCGCATAGGCAATGAAAAGGCAAGGCGGACGCCCCGCGCAAGTTTTCAATCAGCCGAGGAAGGCTCAGACTCTCTCGCCCCCCTCTGCGTTCTCCGCGCCCATTGCGTGGGGCTCCCCCCTTCGGGACCTCCCGCAAAAGACTGAGGGATCGCCCCGAGAACTGGGATGCGCCCCGCCGGCGGTCATCACGGCAGGGGTGCCAGCGCTTCCGGCAGGCTGGGGGCCTTTGCGAACCGGCGGCCTTCCCCGCGCAATTGATAGACCGAGCGTGTGAACTCGAAGGGGGCCGGCGGTTCGGTAACGAAGGTCAGGCGGCGCGGGGCGAGGGCCGCGGCGGCCTCCGGAAGGTCGGTCACCCGCAGGACGTTCAACAGCGCGGGACGCTGCCAGTGCGAGGCGGGCGGGTCGTCGAGCACCACCTCGGTCACCCGCTCGTCGAACAATGCCGCATACACCGCCAGGGCCGCCAGGTCCCGCTTGCCGTGGAGCACGATCCGCGACGGGGCCAACCGCTCTTCGCCCAGCGCCCACTCGACGGCGCGCAGAATGTCCCAGACCTGCATGGCCGCGATGGTGCGTCCCACCCAGGCGGCGGTGCGTTCGATGTCGGTGAACTCGGCCGCGCTGAGGCTGGTCTCGGTGAAGCGCGGTTGCAGCACCAGCAAGTGGCAGCGGCCCAGGAGCGGCGACACCTCGTCAAAGTCGCTGCCATAGACATTCTCGCCGGGACCCTTCACCCGGATCACCAGCGGTGCGTCCGGCGAGTTCGTCCCCGGCACGAACAACTGCGCGCGGATCCGAACCCCGGGCTCCGTCTCAAAGGTGACCTGCTTGCCGTCCGCATAGCGTCCCGCCCATCCGGCGGGACCGCCAGTGCGCTGGGTGGCGAAGGGAGTAGCGTTGGTGGGGAACCAGCGGAACACCTGCGATCGAAGCTGGGGAAGGAGTTCCGCCCGGCGCCCATCCCAGGCGCCGGCGGACGGCGGAATCTGGAGCTTCGCCCGCGGTGTCAACTCGTGCTGGATTCGGAAATTCGCGGCGTCGGCGGGGAGCCTTTTCAAAACTGCGAGGTCCCCGGACTCGATCCCCGGAGGGAGGTTCGTGCCGGTGACGGGGCTGGGATCGCCCTGGAGCCAGCGGCGCATCCATTGACGGCTGGCATTGAGAAACAGGGGCGGATCGCTGTGCCCCACGTCGTCGTCCACTTCGCGAATGCGGTCCGCGGCGCCGAGGAATCCATAGATGCGCCGGCCCCGCTCGAAGACTTCATGGTAGCCGTCGGGCGGAAAGATCGTGTCACGCTGTCCGCTGGTGATGAGCAGCGGACGCGGCGCGATGAGCGCGGCGACGACGGGGAAGTCCCATCCGTAAGTGTTGTGATAGTAAATGCAGTCGCATTGCCCGCTCGCGAGCCAATGGGCGGCCTGCGAACCGTAGGTGAACGTCGAACACGACGGCGCGGCCGCCGCGATCCGGTCGTCAAGCGCGGCCAGGTACCAGGTGATCGCGCCGCCGCCCGAGATGCCCGTGAGCCCGATGCGTTTCATGTCCACCTCGGGCCGGGTGGCGAGCCAGTCGAGGGCCCGCATGGCATTCCACACCTCGACCCCGGCGGGCGTGTAACCCAGCGAGAGCCAGTGCCACATCGCCAGATTGTGCGTGCCGTGATGGATGCCCGGCACCTCGCCAAACTCCAGCGTGTCGAGCGCCAGCACGCAGAACCCGTGCGTCGCGAACCAGACGGTCCGGTCCAGGTACTGCGTCTTGGACCCGTGCGGATGCGCACTGTGGCCGCACAGGTAGAGAATCGTCGGCGCAGACCGGGAGACATCCTTCGGCACGTAGAAATTGCCTGTGACGTAGAGTCCGGGACTGCTTTGGAACACGAGCTTTTCGATGCGAAACGCGGGCTGTTCCAGCGTGCCGGTCACCTCCGCGTGGAGCGGGGTGCGCTCGGGGAGCGGCTCCAGGCCCAACATGTCGGCCAGTTGACGGCGCCGTTCCGGAACCTCGCGCTGCCAGTCCGCGGCGGAGCCGATGTGGGTCAGGCAGCGTTCCGTCATGGCCGCGGCCAGTTGCTTGAGCTGGTTGGTGGCGGCGGCGTGGCGACCGGCGGCGTCCTGTGCAAAAACGCAGGCACAGCCGGCCAGTAACCCCAAGGCGATCCCGATCCGGCGGATGGCGTTCATGAATACCGAGCCTGAATGGGGACGCTGATTTTGCGACGGAAATTCCTGAGGCCGCCCTGCCGGAGACGCCTCTCTGTTCTTGGATGGGGGAGCTGGCGCGTCCCGCGTGTGGGTCTCCACATGCCCGCGCCAGAACCCCGGTGGACTGTGCTACCTCCCCCGCCCCATTCGCAGCGACGCCGGGCAGGGGAAGTCATTGCACGAAGCACCGGGCTGGACACCCGGTTCCGCATGCCAGACAGCCGCCTGGATGGCCTTGCTGGGCTTGGGAGGACTATCCATGATTCTCAAAGTCGTATTGGCGTCCTCGAGGAAAAGCCGAATCGTCGGTTCCCGTTCCAGGACGGCCTGCACACGTTCGTCCGCCGCCTGGACGGCAAAACGGGCATGTTAAACCTCTACGAAGCGGTTCGCACCAATCCGAGCTACAGCAAGCTCGAGATCGGCGGCTTCCTGTTCGCTGAATACACTTGTGGCGTGAGCGCAAAGCAGCTCCCGAACTGGACCGAAACGGATTACCTCGCCCATATCGTCACGGGTAAGAAGACGTGGCACACGTCGGACGGTGTCTGGCAGGCCAGGCCGGGGGACACGTTGTTCTTCCGGAAGGGGGCGACCATTGCGGAACAGCATCTCGAAGAGGATGTGTGTCTGCTGATGCTTTTCGTGCCCGACGCGCTTTTGCGCGGCGCGGTCCGCGAGGTCATCGGCACGTTGAATCTCAAGGCCGCTGAACGCGCGCCCATCCGGACCGCCCTGCGGGTTCAAAACGATGTGGCGCTGACCGCGCTCTTCCAATCCATGCGCACCTACCTCTCGGGGAAGCAGAAACCGTCCGAGTTGTTGGTGCGCCTCAAATTGAAGGAACTGGCCATCAGCGTTCTGACCAGCGGCACCAATGTCGAATTGGCGGCGTATTTCCGTGAAATGGGAGCGAGCGATTCCCCGTCCTTGGCCGATATCATGGAGGCGAACTTCCGGTTCAACCTGTCGCTGGAGGAATATGCGAAGCTATGCCATCGTAGCCTGTCGTCGTTCAAACGCGAATTCCAGGCGCACTTCCAGGCATCACCCGGGAAATGGCTGCTGCAACGCCGTTTGGAATACTCCGCGAATCTGCTGCGGAACTCCCCGATGAACGTCACGGAGATCGTCTTTGAAAGCGGATTTGAGGATGTCTCCCACTTCAGCCGCGTGTTCAAGGAACGATTTGGCGCACCGCCCATGGCCTATCGGCAGAAATCCTCCGTCGCGGACTGACCTTCACAGCCAACAGATTGAGCCGCGCAGCAAAGCGCGTCCCTTCGGCTTCCGGCATCGTGCTTCCGTCATTACGACTGGAAATTACCATGCAAACACTGATCGCCGAACGGAAGGAAGCAGCAACCCTTCGCTCCGCTACCACCCCCATTGCCAACCTCCCGGCCCTCAAGGCCAAGCAGAAGGCCACCTGGGAATCGGGTGATTTCGGGCAAATCGCCCGCAGCATTGAAGAGGTCGCCGAGGAATTCATGGCGCGACAGGCGCTCCGCCGCGGCTCGCGGGTGTTGGACGTCGCTTGCGGCACGGGAAACCTGGCGGTCATCGCCGCGCGGCACGGCTGCCTCGTTCACGGAATTGATATCGCCGCCAATTTGCTGGCTCAGGCGGACACGCGCGCAGGCGAGGCCGGCCTGAGCATTGAATTCCAGGAGGCGGACGCAGAAGCGCTGCCGTTCCCGGAGGACTGCTTTGACCTCACGGTGAGCATGTTCGGAGTGATGTTCACGCCGCAACCGGAGGTGGTCACGGCCGAACTGTGTCGGGTGACGAAGCCGGAAGGGCGAATCGCGTTGGCCAATTGGACGCCGGAAGGATTCATCGGGAAGATGTTCGGCGTCTTCAAAGCGCATCTGCCGCCACCGCCGGCCGGAGTGCCGTCGCCGATGGACTGGGGAAAGGAAGCCGCCGTTCGGCAGCGCCTCCAACAGGGTTTCACCGAGGTGCGTTTGACGCGCAAGATCGCCTTCATGCGCTATCCGTTTCCACCCGCGGAAACCGTCGAATTCTTCCGCAAGTACTATGGGCCCACCTTGCGGGCCTTTGAATCGCTCTCCGCTTCCGGACAGTCGGCATTGAGGCAAGAGCTGGTCGCGCTCCAAACGCAGCACAATATCGCGAAAGATCCCGCGACCACCGAAGTCGCGGCCGAGTACTTGGAAGTCGTTGCCACGAAGATTTGAACCGAGGAATCGGTTTGCCGGACGGCTTCGAGCAGCAGGCTCGGATGACATCTACCGCCCTCGCGGCGGGCGAGCGCTACAGAGACACCAGCAGCAACCCAACGCTGTTACCCCCCCTCCAGCGCGGGGTACCCGCGCTACCCCCCGGCTTCCGTGGACGCCAGGTTCTCCGCGGCGGGAATGCCATATCGCTGCAGCACCCGGCGGGTGGCCGTGTCCGTGGCGGCGGCGTCGAGCAGGATGCGTTGCAACGAATCCCCAGGCATGAATTCGAAGCGGTGCACCCCGTCCCGGGGCTCCTTCAGGGCGGCGGCGACGTCCGATAGCGTGGCAATCTTCCGGCCGTTGATCTGATCCACGACCAGGAACCGGACCTCCTGATAACCCACGTTCACCGGATCCGGAAGCACCACGCTGAGCATGACCAGCGACGGCCGCTCAGGGGTGGGATGATCGTTCTGGTAATGCCGAAGCCGGAAGGGCGCCCGGCGCTGCCATTCGTCGCCCCAGGCGCGCAGATAGGATTGCTCGAGCGGCTGGAAGACCAGACCGCCGGCGATCAGATATTCCGGGTCATGCCCGAAGGAATGCTGCGGAACGAGTTCGTCCGCGTAGGCGGCTGCGGGCAGGACGTACTGCACGGTCTTTTCGGCCCCATCGCGCCAGACCTTCATCGGTACCGTGTCACCGGCGAACTTCGAACGCGTCGCCAGGTTCTCCAGCATCAAGTGCCCGTAGTCCGGATCGTCATAGTCCCCCTCAACGTCCACCGGGAACCCATCCACTTCGAGAATCAGGTCCCGCGGCTGAAGCACCGCCGGCGTGTTGCTGCGGGTCACCACCTCGGTGACCACCGCGCCGCGTTCGGGTCCCGACAGCTTCAAGAACCGCAAGGTCGCGGGGTTCTCTCCGGGCTGCCAAGTGAAGTCGAAGTAACCGAGTCCCCGGTACGATCCCGCCCGCCGGGCCTCCAGCACCCGCCGAATCAGGGAGGACGGAATGACCTGGCAGGTGTTGCCGGACTTGGACGCCGTGAGCCCGACCACCGAGCCGTCGAGTGTCACCGCCTCAGCCCAGCCGAGGCCGGCCAGCTCCGTATTGACCTCCAACGTCAACTGCGGCGCGAAACTCAGCGCACCCTCGCGCACGCTGAACTTGCTGAATTCCACGCGACGGCTCTCCAGGTTGCCGTCACGCCACCGGATCAGGTTGAAGTCCGGACCCGGCGGCACCACGGCGGCCAGCTCGGCCGGCTTGAGGCCGTCCCAGAAGGCCTCCGAATCGGTGGTCACCAGGGCGAGGTTCGCGTGCGGATCCGTCCATGTGACCCGGGCGTCGTACCACTTCCCGCGGCCGCCGCGTTGCAACCGGACGAGCGTCGCCCCGGGAAGATGCTGGGCCGTGGTCAGGATCTCCCGGTCCGCGAGCACCAAGCCGCCCTTGCGCACGGTGCGGGTCGGCTTGCTCCAGGGTTGCGAGTAGTCGTAGTCCTTGTACGTCACCTCGAGGGTCACATACGAACGCTCCCAGCTCCGGAGATCGGCGGCATGAAGTGCGCCCAGGAATACGGCGGCCAATGAGGCGGCGGCCACAAGACGTCGGAAAAGGCTCATAGGCGTCGGTCGCTGGGAATTCCGTAGGTGTCGAGGATCTTCGGCGTCGCTTCCGCGGCCGCGGCCCGGTCCAGGCACTCGAAGCCGCCGCGTCCGGAAAACTCGATGATCTGCTGGTCGCCAGACGGCTGGTCCAAGGCCTTCACGACATCCTCCAGGCGTTCAATGCGCACGCCGTTGATGCGGTCCACCAACGCCCGGCCGCGGACTCCGAGGTTGGCATTCACCGGATGCGCCAGGGTAGTGGCCAGCACGATGGGCTCCGGCCGCGCCTTGGCGGGATCCTCGCTTCGCCGATAGTAAAGTTCGTAGATCAGCGCCGCGGTGGCCGAATCCGTCTGCTCACGTCCCAAGGTTCGGAGATAATCGGCGCTCAGCGGGGTGAAGACGAGACCGCCATGCACATAATAACGGGGCGGGACGTCGTGCTGGTTGCCGGCGAGCCGGTCGGCCTCGTACGTGGATACCGGCAGGTCGAGGTCCATCGGACGCCGGTCGCGGAGGATCTTGAGCTTCACACTCTCCCCGCTTTGGGGCGCTTGGAACGCCATGGAAACCGGAACGCGGTTGCCCTCGTAGAGCACCGTGCTGTCACTGCCGACCGGCAATCCGTCCACCTCCAGGAGCACGTCGTCCGGCTTCAGGCGGGACTCCGCGGGTGTCCCGGACAGGATCCCGTCAATGCGGGCGCCCAGGGGATCGTTTGCAAGTCCCAGGTACGACCGGTAGGCCGGGTTATGCAGCGGCACGAGGCGGATGCCAGCCATGGGGAAACCGTCGTAGCGCCCATCATCCACGTCCTTCAGGAAGTGCCGGATCACCTCGGGCGGGATGAAAAACCCGGCGTTCTCCAGACCGGGAATGCCCTGAAAGGCCACGCCGACCACCTTGTCATCCTGCAGGACAGGGCCGCCGCTGTTGCCGGGATTGATGGCGGCGTCGGTCTGGACCGCCAGAAGCGAGCGGTGTCCCGGATGGGAATACGGCTGCACCTCGATGCGCGACACGACGCCGCGCGTGTAGGAAATCTGCTCACCGCCGGCCGGGTACCCCACGCTCACCACCGTGGAGCGCACGGCCGGGAGATCCCCAAACTCCAGGGGCTCCAGTCCGTCGAAGAACTCCGCATCCTCCACCTCCAGCAGGGCGAGATCGCAATCGTGTCCGACATAGGCCACCCGCGCCTGATACGGCCGGGGATCCTGGTATCGGCGCACGAGAATCTGCTTGGCCCAGGCGATGACATGGGCGTTGGTCATGATCCGGCGTCCGCGGATGACGAATCCGGACCCGCTGGACCGTCGCACCGAATCGAACCGCCATGGCGCGTCGAACACCGGCGTCTGGCTGAAGGTGAGGATCTGCACCACGGACCGCTCGGGATTCCCGGCGCGCAGGACACAGGGCATCAGCGCCAGCGCGACGGCAAACGCTCGAAACAACATGCCGGCGAAAGTGTTGGCGGGGCCGGGTCCGGTCAAGCATTGCGGGCGCCCACCCGCAAAAACGGAGACCCCCGGGGGTGCGGCGACGTCTCTCTCCGGGGGATCCGGGATCCGCCGGACGCCGGGGTCGCCCACGGGCAAATCCGTACTGGATGGATCCGTTGTGCGGCAGTATCAGAAGGCATGATCATTCCGCGCCTGCGCCCTCATTTCTCACGTGGTGACTCTGGATTCCGGCGAGCCGTCCGTCTTTGCCTCGGTCTGGCCGCGATCACCCATCTCCTGGCCCAGGCGCCGCAAGTGATTTCGGTAACCCCGGCGGACGGGTCCGAGGACGTCGCCATTTCCACGCCCGTCGTCATCGTCTTCGACCAGGACATGAACACGACGCTGGCCCCCTTCGGGGCTCTGGGAAACCTGGCCATGTCCCCCGCCAACCTGGCACAGACGACCCTCGGCACGTGGGGCGACGACAACCGCACGCTCACCCTCCAGCCGACATTCGGTCCATGGCCGCTCAACGTCACCATCACCTGGACGCTCAACCCATCCGGCGTGAATCCCTTCCTCGCCCTCAAAAGCGCCTCCGGGACACAGCTGGCCACCGTGTCCGGATCGTTTTCCACCGGCGTGGGCGCCCCGGTTCTGGGATCGGTGTCCCCGGGCGAGAATGCGCAGGCTGTCCCGACCAACACGCCCATCGTCTTCCGGTTCAACCAGGCCATGAAGAAAAGCGAACTGCCCGGGGGGACGCCACCGACGGTTCTGATCACCGGAGCCGGGATGGATCCGGCCAACCTGACCTACCAGTGGGCGGCGGATGGACGGTCCCTGACGTGCACCTACGTCGGCGGATTCCCCCGCAGCACCGTAGTCAGTTGGGCTCTGAATCCCCCAGGCGCCCCGGTTCCGTTGGAAAGTGAGTCCGGCAAACCGCTGGCCAGCGCCACCTATTTCGGCACCTTCACCACGGCTTCCACGGGAGAATGCAATGTGGATCCGCTGGCGACATGGGGCACCTATGGCGTCACCCGGCGCGGAAACTACGCCCAGACCTCGACCGCCAATCCGGTCCCCGATCCGGAATACGAGGCCCCGTTCGCTTTCACCGCTGTGATCAGCAGCCCCGCCCTGGGCGCCCCGGTCACCGCCGCGTCCCTGGAGTTTCCGGACGGCACGATCACCAATCTGACCTCCTTCGGCGCCTTCAGCTTTTTTGCGACCTTCGACACCGAGGAGGAGTTGCTGGAGAGCTATCCCGATGGAGTTTATACGGAGCGATTCACCCAGACCGGACTTCCCGAGCGGGTGGTCCCGATCCAGGCCGGAGTGGAATTCCCGCCGGTGCCCAAGATCGCCAACTTCACCGAGGCGCAATCCGTCCCGTCCACCCAACCGTTCGTCCTGCGATGGGAGGCGTTCACGGGAGCGGGTGGGGATGATTTCATCACCCTGTTCATCGCCGACGAGGCGGGCCCCGTGGTTTTCCAGGCGCCGAATCCCTGCGTCCCGATCGAACTGAAACCGACCGATACGTCGGTCGTTGTTCCGCAAAACACGCTGCAAACGGGACGGACCTACTTCGCAGAATTGATGTTCGCCAAGAGCTTCTTGTTCACCACCAACGCGTTCCCAACGATGTACGGATTCGGCTTCAATTTCCGGAGCACTCGCTTTCCGATGAAGGCCGAGGGTGGGGTGGGACCCGCGGATCCGGCGGTGCTTTCCAATGTCGCCGTCGGTGACAACGACCGAATCTCGTTCGACCTGGAGGGGTCCCCGGCCACGGCCTACAAAATCCAGCGTGCGGATCGGTTGACGGCAACCCTTTGGCCGGAAGTCGGCACCGCGACCACGGATGCCGCCGGCAAGGCCGAGTTTGAAGACGGACAGGCCCTGGGCTCCGGGCCGTGGTTCTACAGGGCCGTGACCCCGTAATCCCGAGGACATCGCGCGCGCCAGTGTGAGGGCTCGGGTCCGCAGCTGGCATTACCCGTTACGCGTTACGCGTTACGCCGGCCGTTCCTTTTTCCGAGCCGGATCGGGCTCGGAAATGGGCTGCGTCCCGCGCCGGCGGCGCACGGCCTCGCGGAGCAGGAACTCCACCTGGCCATTGACGCTGCGCAACTCCTCCTGAGCCCACGCCTCCAGATCCCGCCACAGCGCGGGATCCATGCGGAGAAGAAACGACTTCCGTTCCTCGGAGGGCATGCCGTGCGGGTCCGTCAGGTGTACAGCGTCCCCGTGTTGACGACGGGATGCACCTCGGTTTCGCCACAGAGCACCACCAGCAGGTTGCTCACCATGGCCGCCTTCCGCTCCTCATCGAGCGCCACGACTTGCTTCTCAGCCAGTTGTTGGAGCGCCATCTCCACCATGGTGACCGCGCCGTGCACGATCTTCTGCCGGGCCGCGATCACCGCCTCCGCCTGCTGGCGCCGGAGCATCGCGCTCGCGATCTCCGGCGCGTAGGCCAGGTGGGTCAACCGTGCCTCGTCCACATGCACCCCGGCCTTGTTGAGCCGCTCCTGTAGCTCACGCCGCAGCGTGGCGGACACCTCGTCCACGCCGCTTCGCAGGGTGGTCTCGCCGTCCTCCTCGCCTTCCCCGTGATCGTAAGCATAGGAATTGGCCAGATGCCGGACCGCCGATTCGCTCTGAATCCGCACATACTGCTCATAGTTGTCCACGTCGAACGCGGCCTGAGCCGTATCCTCGACACGCCACACGATCGCCGCGGCAATTTCGATCGGATTTCCGCGGCGGTCATTCACCTTCAGCTTCTCCCCGTTGAGATTCCGGGCCCGCAGGGAAAGCCGAAACTTGGTGAAAAAGGGATTGGTCCAGTGGAACCCGCTCTTGCGCACCGTCCCGCGATAATCCCCGAACAGGATCAGCACCCCCCCTTCGTTGGGCTGCAACGTGAAGAATCCCCGCAGCATCAGGATGCCCGGAACCAGAAGCCCTCCCGCCAGAATGGCCGTGCGGACTTCATCCTGCCGCGCAGATCGGATGAACAGGAGGATGACCGTCACGAAAAGCGCGACGACCACCACCAGCATCGCAATGCCCGGCACGGTTCCGATGGAACGCTCACGGTTCGCAGTCAAAGGTTGGGAGTTCATGGCCACAGTGTTTTCAGAATGATTTTGAAGTGATATCATTATGAATTCATCTGTCAAGCGCCGAAGGCCGCCCGAAATCCGGACCTACTGGAGGCTCGATCCGCGCCCTGGAGTCCGGGCACGCTGCCGAAGTGAACACGATTTCACTCGGCCGGTCGGAACTGCGGGTCTCGTCCATCGCTTACGGATGCTGGCGGCTTGCCGGATCGGAAGGGACGGAAGCGCCGCCAGATGCGGCGGATCTTGGCCGAAGGGCGGTGCTGGCGGCGGCCGACGAGGGCTTCACCTTGTTCGACTTGGCGGACATCTACGGGGGCGGACGCTGCGAGGAGATCTTCGGCGCCGCGCTCCGCGAGCGGCCGGGGCTCCGGGACCGCATCGTCATCGCCAGCAAATGCGGGATTCGGAAAGCCGGGCTCCCGGAAGCTGGAGCGCCCTATCGCTACGACTCCAGCGCGGATCACATCCAGGCCAGTGTCGAAGGTTCCCTGCGCCGCATTGGCATCGAGACGCTGGACCTTCTCATGCTGCATCGCCCCGATTATCTGATGGATCCGGCTGAAGTGGCCGCGGCGTTCGTGCGGTTGCGCGATACCGGGAAAGTCCGCGAGTTCGGCGTCAGCAATTTCCGTCCGGACCAGGTGTCCCTGCTCCAGCGGAGCTGCCCCTTTCCGCTGGTGGTGAACCAGGTGGAAATCAGCCTGGCGCGCCCAGAGGCGTTGGAGGACGGGACGCTGAACCAATGCCTCGCGGAGCGGATCACGCCCATGGCGTGGAGTCCGCTGGCCCGGGGCGCTCTGATGACGGCCGGCACGCCGGAGGTCCGGACGCTGCGGGATTCGCTTGAGGCCATGGCCGCGGCCTACGGCCTCTCCGCGGGAGCCGTGGCATTGGCCTGGCTGCGGACGCATCCGGCGGGCATCCTGCCCATCGTTGGTTCGGTTCAGCCGGCGCGAATTCGCGCGGCGGCGGCCTCGGATGGGATCCGCTTGAGCCGCGAGGACTGGTACCGGCTGCTGACCATCGCCCGCGGTTCGCGCCTGCCTTGACCCGGGTTTTCGGCGCCTGGAGATCACTTCGCCATTGCGGGGACTTCCCGGGCGTCGTACCTAACACTCATGGATCCTCTGGTGGTGGGACTCCTGGTTTCGTTGGGCTTCGTCCTGGGGCTCGCGTTTCTTTTCCTGGTTATCTATCGTCATCACCTCCGTCAGATTCACCGGGTCCCCGCGGGGTGCCGCGGGGAGTCGGCGCCCGATTCCACCCGTCCCGCAGGCCTGCCCTTTCAGGTGCCCCAGCGCTGGGCGGCGGTTCGCAGTTCCAATACGGCGCTGGTGCGGGAGCTGATCGGTGTGGCCGACGAAACCGCCGTGCCATGGTCGGAGGCCCTCGCCCGGGCCCGGGAACCGGCGTTGTTCGTTTCGGGACCCGTGGACGGCTGGACGTTGATCCTGGGCGGCCGCCTTCCGGACCCTGCGCGGGACGTGGAGGCGCTGTTCCGCTGGTTGCACCGACTGAGCCGGGAACTGGGGGAAGTGCATTTCTACGCTGCCGACCGGGTGGTCCACTCCCATGCCTGGGCACGCCTGGACGACGGCCGAGTAACACGGGCCTATGCGTGGACCGGCGAAACCCAGTGGAATGAGGGGCGTTTCACCCTGGAGGAGCGTCTGCTGGGATTGCGCTGCCGGGACTATTTTGAGGAGGCCGAGCCGGTGCGGTTCGGCTCCGTGGCGCCGGAAGTCCGGAACGCCGACCGCGTGATTCTGCTGGCGCGGCGCTGGAGTGTGGACCCCGTCGCCGCCAGCGAACGCCTTCTCCAACAAGAGGCGGTGCAATCCGATGGCGAGGATGGCGGGCGGAGCTGAGCTCCGGCGCCGCAAGAATCGAGTCTGAACAAATTCACCCTCGCCGCTGGCAAGCGGCGGCTTCTCGGGTACCGTCCGCGCCGTGTTTTCCGGCACTCACCCTGGGTACTGGTTCGGCTTTCTCGCCTTTGTCGGGATGGCCCTGGCCCTCGATCTGGGCGTCTTCCACCGCAAAAGCCATCAGGTGGGATTTCGCGAGGCGCTGGGCTGGACGGCCGTCTGGGTGGCCTCGGCCCTCGCCTTCGCGTTCCTGGCCGCCCCACGATGGATCCACGGATGGAACAACGGCTCCACTGCAGCCTTCGTCACCGGGTACGTCGTCGAGTTGTCCCTCTCCATGGACAACGTGTTTGTCATCGCGGTGATCTTTCAGTACTTCCGCGTGCCCGGCGCCTGGCAGCATCGCGTGCTGATTTGGGGCATTCTGGGCGCCCTGGTGATGCGGGCGTTCATGATCATGGCTGGCGCGGCCATCATCCACCGTTTCCACTGGAGCCTGTACATCATGGGGGCATTCCTCGTGTACACGGGGATCAAGATGCTGAGAAGCTCCGAAATCGCCGAGACCATGGATCCGGAGCAAAGCGCCCTGGTGCGCTTGGTCCGGCGCTTCGTCCCGCTGGCGCCCGCCTACGACGGAGAACGATTCATCACCGTGCACCAGGGCCGCCGCATGCTAACCCCGCTGGCCCTGGTGCTCCTGGTGGTGGAGACCACGGACGTCATCTTCGCGCTGGATTCGATCCCGGCGATCTTCGGCGTCACCAGTGATCCGTTCATCGTTTTCACCTCCAACGTGTTCGCGATTTTAGGGCTCCGCTCCCTCTATTTTGTGCTGGCCAGCCTCATGGGGTATTTCCGGCTGCTCAAATACGGGTTGGCCATCGTGCTGGTGTTCATCGGCGTCAAGATGCTGGCGGACCACTGGCTCAAGGCCTGGCTCGGCGACTACCTTGTCAACGTCTCCCTGGGGTTTGTGATCGGAACGATTCTCACCTCCATGCTGGCCTCGGTGATTCTGGGAGTCCGGGAACAGCATCCGCCAACCCAGACGCCTCGATGAAGTCCGCGACGGCCGCATCCCCGGAAGAAGTGACACCGTCTTCGTTGTCGGGACAATTGGAAGCCCTCTTCCGAAATCCGGGGGCTCCGGACCTCACGCTGAACGAACTGCTGGAGCGAACGGAGGATCGGGGGCCCTACGGATTGATCATCCTGTTGTGCCTCCCGTTCATGGCCCCCTTCACGCTGCCCGGCATCAGCAACCTCTTCGGCGTGGTGATCGTGATGCTGGCGTGGCGGGTCCTTCGTGGGAGATCCGCCCGGCTGCCCCGGCGGATCGGCCGGCGAAAGGTGCAGGGCCGGGTGCTTGCCCGGGTGATCTCGGCCAGCATCCGGGTGCTCGGCTGGATCGAGCGATTCACCTGCTGCCGGGGCCCGCAATGGCTCCAGAGCACCGCGGCGCGCCGGGTCAACGCCCTGGTGCTGGTCTATGGCGGCCTGATGCTGGCGGCGCCCATCCCGCCGGTCATCCCCTTTTCCAACCTCACTCCCGCCATCGGAATCCTCCTCGTGGCGGCCAGCATGATGGAACGCGATGGCGTGATGATCTGGGCCGGATATGCCGCCACCGCGGGCGCCACCGCGTACATTGCGGTGATGGCCGTGTTGAACATCCACCTCCTCCTGGCCGCCTGGCGCTGGATCGCCGAGCCCGCCCAGGCTCTGTTCCGGAGGATCCTCGGATGACCCATCGCTGGATCGTGACGGCCGCCGAGCCCCAGAGGACGCGCCCGCTCGAATCCGCCCTCGGGATCGGCCGCCTGCTGGCGCACTGTCTGGTCCGTCGCGGCGTGGACGACCCGGACACCGCCCGCGCCTTTCTTGAACCGCGCCTCAAGGCGCTGTCCGATCCCTTCACCCTGCCCGGCATGGACCGGGCCGTGGACCGCCTGTTTGCCGCGCGGGATTCCGGCGAGCACGTGGTGATCTTTGGCGATTACGATGTGGACGGCGTCACGGCTACCACGCTGTTGGAAACCAGTCTGCGCACTCTTGGCTGGCAGGTGAGCCACTATTTGCCGCACCGCCTGGACGAAGGGTACGGGTTGAGCCAGACAGGCATCGAAAACTGCCTCAGCCGCTTCCAGGTGACGCTGCTGCTCGCGGTGGACTGCGGATCCACGGCCGTGGACCAAATCGGGTGGCTGGCCGTCCGGGGCGTGGACGTGCTGGTGCTGGATCATCATCAGGTCAGCGACCCGCGGCCCCCGGCACTGGCCCTGGTGAATCCGCATCTCGCCCAGGCGCCGCTTCCCGATCAGCGGGAGCTTTGCTCCGCGGGCCTCGCCTTCAAGCTGCTGCACGCGGTGCTGCGCCGCGGACGCGAGCGGGACATCGCTGGATTTGACCGCTTCGACCTGAAGCCCCTGTTGGATTTGGTGGCCCTGGGAACGGTAGCCGATCTGGTGCCGATGGTGCGGGAGAATCGCATCCTGGTGACCGCCGGATTGAAGCGCCTGGAGACCACCATGCGCCCGGGCCTAGTGGCGCTCAAGGATGTCGCACAAACCCGGTCTCCGGTCGGTGTGTACGAAGTGGGGTTTCAACTGGGTCCGCGCCTCAACGCTTCCGGACGCCTCGAAACCGCCGAGGCGTCTTTGGAACTCCTGCTTGCCGAGGACCTTGAGACCGCCCGCCCTCTCGCCGAGGCACTCGACGCCACCAACCGGGACCGCCAGGCCATCGAGAAGGACATTGCCGACGAGGTCCTCGCCCAGGTGCGCGCGAAGTTCCGGCCGGACTCCGACCTGGTCATCGTCGAGGGGGCGGCGGACTGGCACATCGGGGTGGTCGGGATCGTGGCGGCGCGGGTTCTGCGTGAGTTTTACCGTCCCACGCTGATCTTCGGCGGCGACCAAGCTTTCTGGCGCGGTTCGGGACGGAGCGTCACCGGTTTCGACCTGGCCGCTGCTCTCCGGGAATGCGGCGATCTGCTTGAGAAGCATGGCGGCCACGCCATGGCCGCCGGAGTGACCATTCGTCCGGAACACCTGGATGCGCTTCGCACCCGGCTCAATGAGTGCGCGCGGCGGGTCCTGTGCCCGGAGAATCTCCTGCCGGAACTGCAACTGGATGCCGAGGTCCCCGCACGGGAACTGACGGTCGCCGCCGTCTCGGACCTGATGCGCCTCCAACCCTTCGGCCAGGGCAATCCGCCGGTCCAACTGCTCATTCCGCGGGTGACCCTTGCCTCGCCGCCGCAGCGTCTCGGACGCCAGCAACAGCACTGGAAGCTCCGCGTCACCGACGGCGCCGGCATTCTGGATGCCCTCTGGTGGGGCGGCGCAGAGTCCAACGGGCCCCCGCCGGAGGGTCTCTTCGATCTCGCGGCGGTCCCGCAGTTGGAAACGTACAACGGCCGGACTTTGGTCCGGTTGAAATTCCTGGACTGGCGGCCGAGCGCCCCGTGACGGCGCGCGGTGGAATCGAAGGCGCCGACGGCGCTCCAAAGGCCTTGGGATTCCGGCTCCGAGGTGGCAGCGTCGCCGCCATGGATGCTCTGGAACGACACCGGCAGGTTGCCGCCCAGTTTCCCGACAACGAGCTCGCGCGGTTCAGCCTCGGGCGGGCGCTATTTGATCAGGCCGCCTATGCCGAGGCCCGGCAACATCTCGCGGCGGCATTGGCGCGAAGACCCGATTGGATGGCCGTGCAGATTCTGATCGGGAAATGCGACCTCGAACTGGGACGCCCGGCCGATGCCCGCGCCGCCTTCGAAAAGGCGCGCGAGCTGGCCATTGCGCAGCACCATGAAGGCCCGCTGGCCGAGGTGGAGGACCTGCTTTCGGAACTTTCCGACTCCCGGGGATCGTCCCCGGCGTGAAAGGCCTCGCGATTCCAAACCGCCCTGCGCTGCGTCTTCGTGAAACCGCTTTCCGATTGCCGCCTGTACGCATTCGTGGACACCGCCTACCTGGCGGGCAGGCGTCCTGACGAAGTCGCCCGCCAACTATGCGAGGGCGGGGCCGACCTGATTCAGTTCCGCGCCAAGGACTGCGACAGGGACACCATCCTGCGCCTGGCCCGGACGCTGGTTCCCGTCACCCGGAGGGCCGGTGTTCGCCTGGTGATCAATGATCACGTGGCGGTGGCGCAAGAGGTGGGAGCCGAGGTCTGCCACCTCGGACAGGAAGACTTCTTCGACACCGGCGGCACATCGGTGTCGGGCCTGCGAACTCCGGGAAGGCCGCTGGAGATCGGCCTCAGCAGCCATGCCCCGGACCAGGCCGGCCGCGCGGTTCAGGCGGGAGCCGACTACGTGGCCGTCGGACCGGTTTTCCCGACCGACACCAAGCCGGGCCGGCCTGCGGCGACCCTGGATTATGTCCGCTGGGCCGCGGCAAATCTTCAGGTCCCGTGGTTCGCCATTGGAGGGATCTCACCCGCCAATCTCGATTCGGTGCTGGATGCGGGAGCCACCCGCATTTGCGTGGTGTCTGCCATCCTGAACGCTCCCGACATCTCCAAGGCGTGCCGCGAGTTTCTGAAACGCCTGCCGCCGGTGCAGCCTCCTGCTTCCTGAGTTCCCCAGCCGCGGTCGCTGGCCTCCTCACCGACGCTCTCGCGTCGCATCCTCCTGGGGTTCCGGTCCGTCCGGATCGGTTTTCCCCCAAGAGCGGACATGCGGCAGGGCCCGATACAGGATGGCATGGTAGAGGCCCCGCGGTAGCAGCCGTCGCAACAAGGCAAAGCAATGGGCGTCGGGCGTGGCATAGACGCGGAGTGGGGGATTCCGCCGCCGCAATGTCCGCTCCACGCATCGGGCAATCCGCTCGGGCGTGGACCAGGCCTGCGCCATCATTCGCTCGATGAAGTCCGCCATCTGATGGTAGTGCTCATGGTACGGATCATCCGCGGCCATCGCGCTGTGAAAGCTCCGCGCGGTAAACCGGGTGCCGCGAAAGGAATCCGACCGGATGAACCCCGGTTCGATTAGCGTGACCTGGAGGTTCCATGGACGGACCTCGTACCACAGGGCTTCGGTGGCCCCTTCGAGGGCGAATTTGGCGGCGCTGTACAGGGACATCGTGGGCATGGCCATCATGCCGCCGACGGAGGAGACGTTGAGGATCCGTCCGGAGCGCCGGGCGCGCATTCCCGGCAGTGCGAGCCGGATCAATTCCATGGGGGCGCGGACGTTGACCTCCATGATCTCCTGCCAGGCGGTAGTGTCCCAGTGTTCGACCACGGTGCGGAAGGCGACGCCAGCGTTGTTGATCAACGCGTCCACACCGCCCCAGGAGGAATCCGCCTCCTGAATCAGTGCGTCGCGCTCCGCCGCTACCGTCACGTCCAGCCGCCGCAGTTTCAGCGTCTCCGATTCCTGAAAACCCCAGCGGGCGAACCGTCCGAAGGAATCCGCGCGGGCCGTCAATACCACCCGGCAGGGTGTCGCAGCCAGGCGCCGGGCAATGGCCAGACCCAGCCCGGTGCTGGCCCCGGTCAACACGACCAGCGGCCGCGACGAGGCGTTCATGGGAGGCGGCGGGGAAAACCCTGGCCAGAAGCTCTCGTCAAAACACCGGTGCCGTCAAGTCGCAGGCCGGGCCGCCCGGGGCCGTCATCCCGGCCCGGCTATTTTTTCCTTTGCAGCCCCGGAAGCCCCCGGGAGCCTGACAGCCCATGAAGTACATCTTCGTCACGGGCGGCGTGGTGAGTTCCCTGGGCAAGGGGCTGACCGCGGCGTCGCTGGGAACGCTGCTGGAGAGTCGCGGGCTCAAGGTGACCCTTCAGAAGTTCGACCCCTACCTGAACGTGGATCCCGGCACCATGAGCCCCTACCAGCATGGGGAGGTGTATGTTCTCGACGACGGCGCGGAGACCGACCTGGACCTGGGCCATTACGAGCGGTTCACAAGCACGCCCCTCAGCCGCAGGAACTCCACCACCAGCGGACAGGTCTATCAGCAGGTGCTCGATAACGAACGCGAGGGGGTCTATCTGGGCAAGACGGTCCAGGTGATCCCGCATGTCACCGACGAGATCCAGCGCCGGATCACCCTGCTGGCAGACGAGGCGAAGGCGGACATCATCATCACGGAAATCGGGGGCACCGTGGGAGACATCGAGGGGCTGCCCTTCCTGGAGGCCATCCGCGAGTTCGCTCTGGACGTCGGCCAGCACAACGTCTGCTTCATCCATGTCACCTACGTCCCGTTCATCAAGGCGGCCGGAGAATTGAAGACCAAGCCCACCCAGCAAAGCGTCGCCAAACTGCGCGAGATCGGCCTGGCGCCGCACCTTCTGGTCTGCCGCTGCGAGCAACCCCTGAACAAGGAGATCCGGCAGAAGCTGAGCCTGTTCTGCAACGTGCCTTTCGAGGCCGTGATCGAGGAAAAGGACGTGGACCACTCCATCTACGAGGTTCCCCTCATGCTGCAGCGCGAGCGGATGGACGACCTGGTCTGCCGACACCTGCATCTCGAAGTGCCGCCGGCCAACATGTCCCACTGGCAGGACATCATCCGCCGGCTGATCGCCCCGCAGCACCGAGTGCGAATTGGCGTCGTGGGCAAGTACATCGAACTGCAAGACGCGTACAAGTCGGTGTACGAGGCGTTGAAGCACGGAGGGATCGCCAACGATTGCGGCGTACAGATCGAGCACATCGAGGCCGAGGAATTAGAAAAGCCGGGAGGTGACAAGCTGTTCCGGGATCTGGGCGGCATCCTGGTGCCGGGCGGCTTCGGCGAGCGGGGCATCGAGGGCAAGATCAAGGCGGCGCAGTTCGCCCGGGAAAACAAGGTGCCTTACCTGGGCCTCTGTCTTGGGATGCAGGTCGCCACCATTGAGTTCGCGCGAAACGTCCTCGGACTCACCGGGGCGCATTCCACCGAGTTCGATCTCCATACGCCCCACCCCGTGATTCACCTCCAGGAAACCCAGCGCCATGTGAAGCGAAAGGGCGGTTCCATGCGGCTGGGGGCTCAGGAATGTCAGCTTCAGATGGGATCCCTCGCCCAGCGTCTCTATGGCGCATTCACCATCAGCGAACGGCACCGCCATCGCTACGAGTTCAATAACACCTACCGGCCGCAGTTCGAAGCGGGGGGCTTCTGCATCTCCGGGACCACCCCGGACAACCAATTGGTCGAGGTCATCGAAATCCCCTCCCACCCGTTCTTCATCGCCTCACAATTTCATCCGGAATTCCTGAGCAAGCCCAACAGACCCCACCCTTTGTTCCGGGGGTTTATCGCTGCCGCCCACGAACGCATGCACCGCAAGCCGATTTGAGCCAAACCGGCCGGAACCGTTCAGGACAGATCCACCGGATCCACGTCAATGCTCAGCTTCACGTCGTCCGGGAGCGTCACGGTCTCCTGCACGGAAGCCAGTTCCTGGCTCAGACGCGCCATCGCGCGCGTCCGAAGAAGGATCTGATGCCGGTAAAACGTCTCCGCCCTCGCCAGCGGTGCCGGCGCCGGCCCGGCCAGAACCAGGTCCTTCCAGCCGCCGAGCCGGGCGGACAGCGTCCTGGCGAGATGATCCGCCGCGAACTTCACCTTGTCGTCGTTGCGTCCCTTCAAGGTCAGCAACGCCACCCGGGTTAAGGGCGGATACCGGAGCTGCTGCCGGAACTCCATCTCCTGGTCGTAAAACCCTTCGTAGTCATGCCGCCGGGCGAACTGGATGGCGGGATGGAACGGCGTGAACGTCTGGACGAACACCTCCCCCTCGACATCGCCGCGTCCGGCGCGTCCGCTGACCTGGGTCAAAAGCTGAAAGGTTCGTTCTCCAGCGCGGAAATCCGGCAGATGCAGCGCCAGGTCGGCATGGATGATTCCGACCAGGGTCACGTTGGGGAAATGCAGCCCTTTGGCGATCATCTGAGTGCCCACCAGCACATCAATGCGCCCCGTGCGGAACTCCGTCAGCACCCGCCGGTAGTCCTCCTTCCGCTTCAAGGTGTCCGTGTCCATGCGCGACACCCGCGCCTTGGGAAACAACTTGCGCAGCGCATCCTCCACCCGCTCGGTTCCAAGCCCTGAGTACCGGATGCGGGGATTGGCGCACTGCGGGCACTCGTTCGGAACCGGCGCCGCATGGCCGCAGATGTGGCACCGGATCTCCCGGGCATGGCGGTGAAAGGTCAGCGACACGCTGCAGTTGGGGCATTCCGCCACGTAGCCGCACGATTCGCATTGCAGCGACGATGAAAATCCCCGGCGGTTGAGGAACAGGATCGTCTGCTCGCCGCGTTCCAGGCGCTGCTGGATCGCCTCCCGGAGCGGGACGGAAAACACCGAGGGGCCGCCGCCACCACGCTCCGGGCGCCGCTCCAATCGCAGGTCCACGATCCGGACCACGGGAAGACGGGTGTCGGTGACCCGGTGACGCAGTTCGAGGAGGCGGTATTTCCCCCGCTTTGCATTGTAGTAGCTCTCCAGGGAGGGAGTGGCCGATCCCAGAATCACGATGGCGCCTTCCCGCTGTCCGCGCACCACGGCGACATCCCGCGCATGATAGCGGGGAGCCTCCTCCTGTTTGTAGGAGGATTCGTGCTCCTCATCCACGATGATCACTCCCAGGGGTTCCACCGGGGCAAACACCGCAGAACGGGCCCCGATCACGATGCGGGCCCGACCCTGGCGGATCTTGTGCCATTCGTCGTGGCGTTCCCCCGCGCCCAATTGCGAGTGAAGGACGGCCACCAGGGTCCGGTGGCGCCCACTGGAAAAGCGCGCCTTGAAACGCTCCACCGTCTGCGGGGTGAGGGAGATCTCGGGCACCAGGACGATTCCGCCGCGGCCCCGGGCCAGCGCGGATTCGAGCACTTGCAGATAGACCTCGGTTTTTCCCGACCCGGTGACCCCATGCAGGAGAAACGGCGGCGCCGGTTCCTGCGGCGACGCCGGACGGCTCACGGCATCGTGAATGGTGTCCAGCGCCTGCCGCTGCTCCGGATTGGGCGCCAGCGGGCTGGTGGGCACAAACCGCTCATGCGCGTAGGGATCGCGTTCCTCGCGCCGGGGTGCGATGACGACATAGCCCTTGTCCTCCAGCTTCCGAACGGTCTCCGGCGTCGTCTCCGCCAGGCGCACCAACTCCTGCAGCGGCAGCTCGCGCCATTCCTCGATGATATTCCACACCGCCTGCTGCCGCGCGGTCAGCTCCGGTCCGCCCCCGCGTTCGGGAGGCAGCGCATGCACGTAAAGCCGCTCGCGCCATCCCGCCTCCTCCTTCCGCACGGCCTCCGGCACCACGCTTCTGAGGGCGGTTTCGACCGAACAGCAATAGTAGCCCGCCATCCAGCGGGCGAGCGCCAGCACATGGGACGTCAGCAGGCTTTGCTCTCCAAGCACCTTTTCAATCGGCTTCAGAGCCGGATGCTCCGACGTTTCTGCGATGGACACCACGACGCCCAGACGCGACCCGGCGCCAAACGGGACCCGGACCCGGGCACCCACCTCCACACGATCTGCCAGCGTGTCGGGAATCAGGTAATCAAACTCCCGGCGCAGGGAGAGATCGAGCACGACACGGGCAATCATCGCGAGACATCCCGAGGGCCTCAGGGTCGGCTGGACGGCGCCTGCGGCTTGAGCGAGAGCAGATACTCGATCAAGTCAACGAACTCCGCCGTGGTCAGCGACTCATGCAATCCGGTGGGCATGAGCGAAGCGGCCAGCCGGTCCCGGGACACAATCTCCGCCTTGGGAAGGGAATGTGCCCGTCCGCCGGGGATCTTCAGGAGCACCTCCTGCTCAGTCTCGCTCGCGACCAATCCCAACCACTCCTCACCGTCCCGAAGGACGATCCGCCACGCCTCGTATCCAAAGGCAATGCCGCTGCTCGGCTCCAGGATGGCCGCGATGAGGCCCTCCCGGCCCAGCTTGGCCCCAATCTCCGTGAGCCGCGGACCGAAGTCCACGCCCTCATCCGCCACCTGATGACAGGTGTCACAGGCGACTTCCGGACGCCGAAAGACGGCTCTTCCGCGCAAGGGATCCCCGCGCAATTGGATCAACTCCGGCACCGGCGGCAGGGAATTCCGCCCGGGCCGGTCGGCAGCGGAGGGATCCGATGCCAGGCCGTCACGGATTCCCGGCCATTGCGACGACCTCAGCTCGCGTTCGGCAAACGGCTGAATCTCAGGCGGCACCAAACGGCCCTGGACCATCGCCAGCAGGTTCGACGCCCCAGCGGCCGTGGACGCGAGAACCCGAACCGCCGCCTGGCGTGTTTCCAGCGGGCGCCCAGTATCGAGGACGACGGGGCGTGCGAGGGCGATACCGCGCGGATCCGATGCATCTGCCATGGCGCGAAGCACCGGGATCGTCTGTGCCTGCTCGGGAGTCAAAGCCGCCGCAATGGAGGCTTCCCCTTTGGAATCAAAAATCAGACGCACGGCCTGGGAGGCCTCCGGCGTCCCGGGATTCAGGCAGGCCACCTGCACTAGGTTGCTCTCCATTCCTGGAAGGCGAAACGCCGCCACCAAACCGACCAACTCCGGCTCACCCCCAATTTGAGAGACCACACGAACCACGGCGTCCCGAAGGGATGGACGCTTCTCCAGATCCTTGTCCTCCATGCGGAGAAGCGCCTCCACCGCCAATCGCTGGCGCTCACTGATCTCCGCCCGCAAGGAATCGTGAAAGCAACACAGCACAGCCGACAGAAGGGTCAGCAGAGTCTTTCCGGTCACGGACCGCATCGTCAAAAAGAACGCCGGACCCTGAAAGGCGGCCGGCGGTGACTTCGCTGCGAGATGGTAGCGCGTACGGGAATCGAACCCGTCTTTCAGCCTTGAGAGGGCCGTGTCCTAGCCGATAGACGAACGCGCCAAAGGATGCAAATTCTGCGGGAGGCACCTTCAGAGTCAAATGAGGAATCCTCTCCAGAGAACAAAAAAGCCGCCCTGCAGTCGCAGAGCGGCTTCGAGAAAAGAATCGCGTTTACTTGCGATGGGCAACGAACAGAAGGCCCACCAATCCGAGGGCAGCCAATGCCACCGTGGAGGGCTCCGGAGCCAGCGTGAGTCTGGCGAAGTTACTGGCAACGCCCAGTCCCGGGGTCGGGGCAGTTCCACCGCCAAGGCCGGTCAGGGTAACGATCGTCGAACCCTTGCGGGTTGCAGTCTCGCAGGAAGATCCAGAAGCGTTATCCCAAGCACGGATGATGATGGAGCCACTTGCGCCCGACGGCACACCCGGAATCTCAGTCACTCCGAGGAAGAAGAGACCCGCTGTATTCGCGGCAGAACCAATGGCTCCCGACTTGAGCAAAGTTCCCGTGCTGGTGAGAACTTCGACCGTCCCCGTTTGGAAAGGAGTGGTGCCGTCCGGACCGAAGACAAAGGCCTTAGTGGAAGCACCCGTCGGAGTTTAGTTATTGTTCAGATTGACAGTGCCTTGGCCCAGGAGAACAAGCCCGGCAGCCAAGCCGATTCCAGAGAACAAAAAAGCCGCCCTGCATTCGCAGAGCGGCTTCGAGAAAAGAATCGCGTTTACTTGCGACGGGCAACGAACAGAAGGCCCACCAATCCGAGGGCAGCCAATGCCACCGTCGAGGGCTCCGGAACCAGCGTGAGTCCGGTGAAGTTGCTGGCAGTGCTCAATCCCGGGGTCGGGGCGGTTCCACCCCCAAGGCCAGTCAAGGTAACGATCGTCTCAAGGCTCCTGAGCGTCGCAGTCTCCCAAGAGCTTCCAGAAGCGTTGTCCCAAGCGCGGATGATGATCGAGCCACTTCCGCCCGAAGGAACACCCGGAATCTCAGTCACTCCGAGGAAGAAGAGACCCGCAGTGTTGGCGGCAGCGCCATAAGCTCCCGACTTGAGCAAAGTTCCCGTGCTGCTGAGAACTTCGACCGTTCCTCCCAGGGCAGGAGTGGTGCCGTTCGGACCAAAGACGAAGGCCTTGGAGGAAGCACCAGCCGGAGTGTAGTTGTTGTTCAGATTGACGGTGCCTTGGCCCAGGACAGCAAGCCCGGCGGCCAAGCCGATGATGGTCAACAGGATTTTTTTCATGGTTGTCGTTGAGAAGAAGATTCTAGAAACGCTGGTTCCGTTGGAGCGGATTACTGCACAGTGAAGGTCTTCGTCCAGGTGAACGCGGACGGAGATTGAAGGACAAAGCCCTGACCCACCGTGAAGTTGGGCTCACCCACCGGCCAGACGCCGTCGCCAATGGTGTCAAAGGCCTCGTAGCCGGTCCCCGTCCAGGTCAAAACGGTGGAACCGTCGGGCGGAGTCAGACCGAGTTCGGTCGCAGTGCCCGCAATCGGAATCAAGGAAGCCACGAAATTGTTTCCGGCAGCGACGGCCTTCGATTGAGTGCCAACCAACGCATCGCCAACGGTCACAACAGAAGCGTCCGCCCCGATGTCAACGAAGACGGCTTCACCGGGAACGAGAGCGAAGTCCGGACCCGCCACCACACCCACCCCAGCGACAATGTCGGTGCTGTCGAAACCATTGCCATTCCAGCGGAGGATGGAAGCATCCAGCGCACCGAAGATGGTTCCAACGTTGTTACCGTTGGCCGCTGTGTTGCTGAGCGGGTTGCTAATGAGGTTGAATCCTTTCTTCAGGTTCAACTTGACGTATCCAACGATGTTGGAACTGACCGCCGCCGAGGCCGTGGAGGCCAATGCCGCGGCCGCGACAGAGAGAGCGAGGATTTTTTTGTTCATGAGAGACCAGATGGTTTCCGTGTGTGAGAAAGAGATGCCAGAAAGCAACCCCGGGCGTCAACGACTTTTTCTCCAGAATCTTGGGAACGAAAACTTCATGGGTTTCTGGAGCGTCCAAAGCGGGTCGAAGAGGGCCAACAAGGGACCGATCACTGGGCGAAGCGCGAGGGGGGAGGCACGGGAATGGGGATGGGAACGCCAGTTTCCGGGACCTCGGAGGTGATCGGGCCCGTTTCCGCCGGCTGGTTTCCCCGCCCCAACGCCCGGGCCGGAAGCGTCCGGGGAGCCGTGGGCACGCCACGATCCGCCAGCGTCTGCGTGGGGACCTGGACTGGAATTCCTCCCTCCTGGCCGCCAGTGGCCCCCGCATAGATCACCGGCGCGGGAGCCGACCCGGAAGCCTCCGACCGATTGACTCCGCCCCGGCCAATGACCACCGGCCCCGTCGCCACCGCCGGCTGCGGAACGGGGGCCACCGGGGCCGCCCCGGGAGCACCCGGCCGTCCTGGAACCGGCGGCGCGCCCACGCCGCCAGTGCTCTTCAAGCCGTTATCCGTGAAGTTGAGCACCACTTCGCGCCCGCTAACCAGCACCCGGACCTTCCCTTCTTTCGGCAGGATCTCCTGCACTCTAAGATCCTGAATTTCATCCCCTTCCATGACCGATTCGTAGTCCGGAGTCTTGGCGCCATTCCGGTTGATGACAAAAAAGGCCTTCCGGACGCCCCGTTCATGGGTGATGCCGGTCAGGAAAATGTTGGGCGGTGGGGTCGGCGGGGCCGACGGCGGGACGATTTCCGGTTCCGGCGGAGGCCGGATGCCGAATGCGTTCCGGTTGGTGATCACCCCATACGGATTCTCCGCGGCCCCGGAGGTGACCGCTCCAACCGGTGAAATCCCCAAGCACATCGCCAACGCGCCGGCCCCGAAAGCTCCGGCGGCATGCCGCGCCATCTTCATTTGCCGTGGAACAACACCCATGCCGGAACAAAGTTGCCTTCCACAATCGCCGGACGCCAGCGGAAATCCGGGTGATTGCTCATGGGTTCGCCGACCCTCGTCTCTTGGCCTTGTCCTTTTTCCTTCTGCGAGAGTGCCTCCCCGAGGGAAAGGATGGAGGATGAAAGCGGAGGGGCGAGATGCGGATGACCCATGACTACGGACCACCAACTACTCACCACCCCCCGCATCTACAATCTCCTCGCCCTCCACCGTCCACCGCATCCGTCGTGCCCCCTCGGACTCCAACAAAGCATCCAGAACCGATGGAAGCGCCCGCTCGGTCAGCCGAAGATCCCGCACACCGGAGGCGTCGCAGGAAAATATTCGAGCGTATCCCTTGTACCGGCGCGGGGCGCCCAGGACGCGGCTCCAGCCCGGATCCGCGGCCCCTTCGGAACGACGGTCCAGCACCAGGTAGCTGTAGGGAAGGCTCCGCAGATCCACACCCATGCGGCGTGCAAACCGCGTCCAGTCGGGATCGGCCTGCACGCCGGCCGGCGGCGAAGCAAAGTGATGGCACCAGTGGCGCTCCATCCCAGCGACCCGCAGACCGCAGGCCGCCGCATGGGTGCAGGGCGCCACCACGTGGAATTCATCCCGCAACGCTTCCCGGACCTCGATCAGCGCCTGGCTGTCCGCATGCGTGCCCGGCTCGACCCACAGCACCGCGGCGGACCGCCTGGCCAATGCCAGCACCCGGCGGCGGTCCGGCTCCCGCAGCTCGTTCAGCACGTGGCTGATGACCAACGTTCCGATCGGATCCGGCCCGTCAAGGAAAGCCCGCGGCGCTTCCTCCACCTCCCGTCCAGGGCAGGCGGACGCCGCGGCGGCGCGCGCAAAGGAAATGGCCAGACGCGAACGATCGTGCAGCAGGAGCCGGGCGCCAGACGCGCCGTCCAAGGACGCCAGCACCCTCCTCCCCGCCACGCCGCTGCCGCATCCGAAATCCAGCAGCGGACCCGCCGGCAGGGTCCATTGACGTCCGCGCAACTCCCGAAGCACCGCATCCCACTTCCACCCGATGCGCTCGCCGAACGTCGCGTCGTAGCTGGCCAGGTCGCTCCACGTTCTCCAGTAAGGTCCGCGCGCCGCCTCCCGTCCCAGAAAGAGAGTACGCAGGCGCTCCAGCGCCTCCCAGTCCACCGGCGAATTCATGGAACGCCGGTGAGCGGGAAGTTCAATGCCTCGGCCAGCCGTTGCCGGCGGACTCCGTAAAATGCCGCCAACTCCCGCGCCCGCCGCGCGGCGGCCTCCCGGTCCGGGCATCCCCGGCGCAGCGCGGCAATCATCAAATTCTTCCCGGTGTGCTCCGGCGAAATGAACTCGAACACCGCCGGATGCCACCCAGCCCATTCCAGCAGGGCGGCCCGCAACGCATCGGTGACGAATTCGGCCTCGCGCTCGCGAAGAATGCCATGACGCAACGCGCCCGACAGAACCGGCGGCGGCACGAGCTGGCGGCGGATCTCGCGATGGCAGCAGGGGGAGACGACCATCAAGGCCGCTCCCGCCGCCACCCCCGCCGCCAGGGCGTCGTCCGTGGCCGTGTCGCAGGCATGCAATGCCACCAGGACATCCACCGCCTGGCCGGACGTCGCGGCGATCTCGCCCTGACGAAACTCCAGCCCCTCGCATCCGGACTCCCGCGCCACCCGATTGGCCTCGTCCACCAAGGCTTGGCGGATTTCCACGCCCACAGTCCGAACCGGACGCTCCCGCCGGGCGCGCCAGTGTTCGTGCAGCGCAAAGGTCAAGTATCCCTTGCCGCAGCCCATGTCCCAAATTCGGAGCGGGGCGCCCCCCTCCGCCTCCGCGACACCCGCCTCCTCCAACAGAGGATCCAGGATCTCGACGAACCGATGGATCTGGCGAAACTTGTCTTCCTGTCCTTTGCACACCCGGCCGTCCGGAGTGGTCACCCCGAGAAGCTGCAGCCACGCCTGCCCCGGAGAGACAGTTCGGGCCTTGGCGCGGTCATGCAGCGCCGAGGGTGCCGCGGACGGGGGCGCGGCGGAATACAGGACGCGTCCGGACCGGCCCCTCCGAAACTCGAGCTGCGCCGTCCGCTGCGTCGTGAACAGGTTGGCCACGCAATAGTCGGTCCCCAGGAGTTCCCGGATGCGGGCCAACCCTTCGCCAGGTTCGAGATTCTTGGTGACGTCGTGGGTCGGAAGCTGCCAGACGCACTGCAATCTGAGCCCTGACCGAAGCGACACCGGGCGTGCCAGGAAACGGCGCGCGGCCGTGTCGGGGCGCCGGGGAGCCCCGAGGGTCACCTTGACCAGGGTGCCGTCCGCATGGGCCGCCATCAGGGCATCCATCCACTCCTGTTTCGCATCGGCGGCCACGGCGTCAGCCTTGACGGAGGCCCCGGGGCGAGCAAGCGCCGGTCTCCGTGAGTGCATCCAGGAGGCGTTGGACCACGGCGCCCGGGATGGACGGGAGGCCTTTCGAAAAGCGTGGCAACACGAACACGCGGCCGGGCCCCAGCAACTCGGCCAGCGCCCCGGGATTGCTCCGGCTCGCGCGGTCCAGATCGGCAGGCTGCATCAGCACCACCCCAGCCTGCGGCCGGACCGCAGGGGGCAGTGCATCCACCACCAAAAGCGCCTGGTTCAGGGCGCCCAAGCGGTTGACACACACCACCAGCGGAATGGCCCGAAGGTCCCTGATGATTTCCCGCGCGCTGAATCCCCGGCCCAGCGGGCTCAGCAATCCCCCGGCGCCTTCAATCAGCACCGTCGTGGCGAACCGTCTTTTCATCGCACTTCGGAGAAAGCGCATCACCTCAGGCAGTTCGACCGACCGACCCTCGCGACGAGCGGCGAGCCATGGTGTCACCGGTGCGCGAAAATGCCACGGATTGATCTCGTCAAGCGGCATCTCTCCCTCTTGGGCTTCCCATAGCGCCCGGGCGTCCTCGCGCCCCCCGGAGCATAAGGGTTTCAACGCCAGCACCGGCTCCCCACGCTGCCGCAGATGGCGCGTCAACAAGACAGTCAGCACCGTCTTGCCTACCCCCGTGTCGCTGCCCGTGATGAAAAACAGGCGTCCCATAGCCGGGCACGATGAATCCTCAGGCGTCCAAAAGCGCGTATTCCATGGAGTCCTCCAACGCCTGCAGCGAGGCGACGATGATATTCTCGCTCACGCCGACGGTACCCCACTCCCGGCGGCCGTCGGAGGACTGGATCAAAACGCGGGTCCGGGCGGCGGTCCCTTCGATGCCGTCGAGAATACGGACCTTGTAGTCGGTGAGCCGCACTTTCCGCAGACGCGGAAACGAACGGGCCAGGGCCGAACGCAGAGCGCCGTCCAGGGCGTTTACCGGACCGTCGCCGTCCGCCACCGTGTGATGCACGTCGTCGCCGACCCGCACCTTGACCGTGGCCTCGCAGACGGAATTGCGTCCGGAACCCCGCAAGGACACGTGATACGATTCGACGGTGAAGAAGAGTTCGGGCTTGTGATCCACCACTCCGCGAATCAGCAGGGCCAGCGACGCCTCGGCGGCCTCGTATTCGAACCCTTGAGATTCCAGTTCCTTGACTCGCGCGGTGATGGCACGGGTCTCGGGCGCGTCCGGCGCGAGCCGAAAACCCAGTTCCGCTGCCTTCAACAGGATGTTCGTGCGTCCCGACATGTCGCTGACCAGCACGCGGCGCCGGTTGCCGACCCAGTCGGGCGGGATGTGTTCATAGCTTCGGGCCACCTTTTCGATGGCGTGCACATGGATCCCGCCCTTGTGGGCGAACGCCGTCTCCCCCACCCAGGGCTGCCGCGGATCGTGGCGGACGTTCGCGATCTCATCCACGAACTCCGAGAGTTCCTTCAACTTGGACAGCGATCGGGACGGAACGCAGGGACGCCCCATCTTGAAATGCAGGGTGGGAATCAGGCTGATGAGGTTGCAGTTCCCGGTCCGTTCCCCGTAGCCGTTGATCGTGCCCTGGACATGCGCCGCGCCGGAGTCCAGGGCTGCGACGGCGTTGGCCAGGCCGAATCCGGCGTCGTTGTGGGTGTGAATGCCCACCACCGAGTTGAGGCGCCCGCAGGCGAGTCCGGTGATCCGCGACACCTCGGACGGCAACCGGCCCCCGTTGGTGTCACAAAGGCAAACGACATCGGCGCCCGCCTTCTCCGCGGCCTGCCAGGTGGCCATGGCGTAGTCCGGTTCGTCGGTGAAGCCGTCGAAGCTGTGTTCCGCGTCATACACCACGAAGCGACCGTGGTCCTTCAGGTACCGGATGGAGTCAGCGATCATTGCCAGATTCTCCTCGGGCTTGACGCGCAGCACCTCGTGGACATGCAGCAGCCACGTCTTTCCAACGATCGTGATCACAGGAGTTTCAGCGTCGAGCAACCTCTGGATCTGCTCATCACGCTCCACCGGCACCCCCTTTTTGCGGGTGAACCCAAAGGCGGCGATCCGCGCCGTTCTCCAGCGGCGTCGCCGCGCCTGCTGGAAGAACTCCATGTCCTTCGGATTCGATCCCGGCCATCCCCCTTCGATGAATCCCATCCCGAACTGGTCGAGTTTCTCCGCAATGCGCAGCTTGTCCGTCAGCGAAAAATTGATGCCCTCCGCCTGCGCGCCGTCGCGCAAGGTGGTGTCGTACACTGCGATTTTCGTCTTCATGGATTCGAATGAGGTCCTGCGGCCGCCTGTAAAAACTGAAAACCCCGTTCCGTCGCGCGGAACGGGGTTTTCGAAAGGCAAAACGCGTTCAGCAACGGCGAGATCCGAAACCCCCGATGAAAATTCGGGACGCCCCGCACGCTGCGGGGGCCTGAAATCCGGGGCAAAGGACGCTCACCATCACCGCACCAGTATGGTCTTGCCCCACCGCCGACTCAAGCCTGTTTCCCGGCACCCCACCTCACTTTTTTGCCAATCCGCAAACAAACCAGTGGCGTCCCGGAGCCGCGATGCGGTACAACGATTCCCGCAAGACGTTATGCCATCCCACTCAGGAAATTAAGGCGTTGACTTTTCAACCCTCCTGCCTAGGCTGCGCTCCGTCCGGCTATTATTCTCCAAAGGGCTTCAACATGAACTATTTTGGACGCTTTTCTCGTCTCGCATCCGTCGGCGCCGTTCTGGCATTGGCGGCGAACCTCGTCCTTGCGGCTCCCCAGACCGGCAGCGCCAAGGTCGCCAAGGTCAGTGGCATCGTCTATCTCGGCTCAGCTCCCGCCAATGTCGGCGACGTGATCGGGCCGGGAACGGTGATCAGCACCGGCCCGGCCTCCGAGGTGCTCCTGAACCTGGGCGCCAATGGCGGCTACACCCGAGTGCTGGAAAACAGCAAGCTGTCCATTGACGAATTGACCGTGGATTCCGCCGGGCCGGAGACGGTGGTAAAGACCAAGCTGGGCCTCAAGGCGGGGAAGATTGATTCCCAGGTCAACAAACTCTCCAGCCAGTCCAGCTATATCGTTCAGACTCCCTCGAGCACCGCGGCCATTCGCGGCACCATCTTCACGACCTACGCCAACGGCGCGGTGCTGGTCTTCGACGGATGCGTGGATGTGGTCGTGCAGGACTCTGTCACCAGCCGGGAGGCTCGCTATACGGTCTGCGCGGGGCAGATGTTTGATCCCACTCGCCCGGGCGTTGTTTCCCTCCCTCCGGGCACCGTGACCCCGACATTCGCAACGGGGCCTGGCACCCCGCCGACTCCTTATCTGGAGCGGCCGGTGGTGTATGTGTCTCCGTTCCCGCCGGAACTCTCCCCCAACGAGCCGACGAGCGGGGGCGAAACTCCGGGTGATTTCTGATGGTTGGGATTGGGTGAACTTTCAGACCCAGGGCACCGCAGGGTGCCCTGGGTTTTTTCTTGGCGCCGCATTCCGGTGAACTCGCGACTCCAGCGCTGGGTGCCCCTGGGAGTTTCCCTCATGGGAGCGGCGGTGGCGGTGGGAAGCCTGGCGGTCAGCCGTGCCCTGGACGGCACAGACACCGCACAGAACTCTTCGGAACCTTCTCGGGAGCTGCTCCGAAAATACGATCCCCTGCAACGCATCGAGCTGTTCACCTACGACTGGCGCGCGCGTCAGGCAGCCGACCTGGATGCCGACATCTCCCCGCGGTTGGGATTGGTGACCCTGGACGACCCGAGTATTGCCCGATTGCAAACGGGCGATGTCCTCGGCGTTCCCGTAGGCCCCCTGTGGCCCCGGTACGTCTATGGACTGGTGCTGAGGGAGTTGCGAGCCCAGGGCGCCGAGGCTGTCGCCATGGACATCCTCCTCGGCGATGAGCGCCCGGACCATGGCATGGTGCCATTCCCCACCATGACCAACGTCACCTCCGACGGCTTCCTGGTCGCGGAACTCGCGGAATCCGGCAATGTCCTCCTGGCCTCCGTGACCAATTTTCCGCCGGCCTATCCATTCCGCCGGGTTGCCGAGCTGGGCGATGCCGATTCGCCTCGCGACGTGGATGGCACGGCCCGGCGCGTTCACGCGTTCTCAGACCACCAGTTTCTGCATCCGCTCATCGAGGCGCACGCCCGCCGGCAAGGCCTCCAGTTGCACGAGGTCCGATCCAATTCCATCGCCTTCACGGCACCCGACGGAGAAGAAACCGAGGTCGCCTGGCCCATCCAGCCCGACGGAAGCGTCCGGATTCTCCTCTCCAACAGCTCCCTGGAGGCCCCCTCGGTGTTCGTCACGCGGAGGGTTTGGCACATGGGCATCGGACTCGCCGCAAGGCGCCTCGGGCTGGATCTCGAGAACGCCCGCGTCGAATCGGGACGAATCGTCTTTCCAGACACCAACGGCGTCGCGGTCCGCAGCCTTCCGATCAACCGGAACCAACAGTTCTTCGTCAACTGGAGCACCACCAGCACCAACATCCACCGGGTGCCGATGGATCACCTGATCACCCTGATCAAGAACGCCGTCCTGCGGTCCGAACGGCCGGACAATGCGGGCCCTTCGAAATGGACAAACCATCTCGTGGTCATCGGTTCCGTCGCCACCGGAAACAACCTTGCCGATCGCGGCGCCACGCCGATTACCTCCCTCGACTTTCTGGTCAGCACCTACCTCAACGTCGCCGACTCGCTGCTGCGCGGGGAATTCGTGCATTTTCCGCCGGCTTGGGTTTCGTATCTCATCGTGCTGACCGCCGCCCTCCTCGGGTCCGGCCTCACCTGGCGGCTCCAAACGGTGCCGGCGAGTCTTTCGCTGATCGCCATCGGCTGCCTGTGGACCTGGATCGCCTTCTGGGCCTTTGAACGAAACAAACTCTGGCTGCCCCTGGCCCATCCCATCCTCGCCGGACTCGCGCTCAACCACGCCGCGATGCTCACCTACCGCAGCGTCTTCGAGCAGAATGAGCGCCAGCGCGTCCGCGGCATCTTCGCCAAAATCGTCTCGCCGAACGTCGTTCACGAACTCCTGCGCGCCGAACGGATCCGCCTGGGAGGCGCCCGTCGGGAATTGACCGTGTTCTTTGCGGACGTGCGGGGATTCACCGAGTTGACCGACAAGGCGCAGGTGGCCGCCGAGGAGCACGTGAAGGCCGCCGGCCTCAGCGGTTCGGAAGCCGAGGCGTACTTCGAGCAGCAGTCCAGCGAGGTGCTGCAGACCGTGAATCTCTACCTGGCCACCATCGCCGATGTGATCAAATCCCATCGCGGCACCCTCGACAAATACATCGGCGACTGCGTGATGGCGTTCTGGGGAGCCCCCACGCCGAATCCGCAGCATGCCGTGGACGCCGTATCCGCCGCCGTGGAGGCCCAGCAGGCCATGGAGCGCCTCAATGTGCAGCGCGACGAAGAGAACCGGCGGCGGACCGAAGAAAACATCCGCCGGGCCGCCGAGGGACTGCCCCCGCTGCCCGAACTGCCTCGGCTGGCCTTGGGCACCGGAATCAACAGCGGCTTCATGACCGTCGGCCTCATGGGCAGCGACAGCCATATCCTGAATTACACGGTCTTCGGACGGGAGGTGAACCTGGCCGCGCGCCTGGAAGGGGTTTCCGGACGCGGACGCATCATCATCGGCGAGGCCACCCATCGTGAGTTGACCCGGCACCGGCCCGATTTGGCGGCCCGCTGCCTCGCCCTGGAACCGGTGAGCGTCAAAGGGTTCCGCCAGCCGGTCCCCATCTACGAGGTCCCATGGCGCGACCTGCCACCGGCGGGGACGGTCTGACACGGCGGGGCCAGGACCCGCATCGCTGCTCCTGGCGGGAATGCGGGCGAAAGAATGAAGCCCGCCCGGTGACACCGCGTCGGAAAAAATCTCGCACCTTTTGGGACGTTCCACTCACACTCTCGCTAAGATGAAATCCCCTCTTCCAGCCATCGCCACCGCTCTCGCGGTCATTGTCCCGGCGCAGGCGGCGCCGGACTTTCAGAAGGAAATCCTGCCTCTCATCCAATCGCGGTGCGTGGAATGCCACGGTCCCGACAAACAAAAGGGCAAGCTTCGCCTGGACACGTTGGAAGCCGCCTTGAAGGGCGGCAAGGATGGCCCGGCCATCAAGGCCGGGGACGCCGACGGCAGCCCCTTGATCCAGCGGGTGTCCCTTCCGAAGGACAACGATGACCGGATGCCTCCGGAGGGCGAGCCTCTCACGGCGGAACAGGTTCAGTTGTTCAAGGATTGGATTGCCGACGGCGCCAAATGGCCCGAAGGCGTGGCTGTCACTTCCGGAAAAGCAACGGAAGCCGCTGCCGCTCCGGTGCGCAAGGGGCCCCCGCCGCCGCCGTTGCCGGAACTGCCCAAGGATTTCCAACCGGCCGCCGCGGAGGCAGCCGCCATGGCAGCCATCGCCAAGTCCGGTGTCGAAGTGCGTCCGCTGGCCCAAAATGTTCCGTGGCGCGAGGCCAACTTCCGCCTGGCCGGGACCAATGTCACCGACGCGACCCTTGCGCCGCTCAAGGACATCGCCAGCCTCGTCGAACTCAATCTCGGCACCACGCGGGTCACCGACGCCGGACTGGCAGCCATCGCCTCCCTCGGTTACCTGCAGAACCTCCAGGCGCCGCTGACCTCCCTCACGGACGCCGGACTCGCCCACGTGAAGAGTCTGAGCAACCTGGTGACGCTGAACCTGTATGGCACCCAGGTCACCGACGATGGCCTGCAGCAATTGACCGGACTCAAGCACCTCCGGGCGCTCTATGTCTGGCAGACCCAGGTCACACCGGAGGGTGCGGCGAAATTGAAGGAGACGCTACCGGGACTTTATGTGAACACTGGAGCCGAACTGCTGGCCATGGCCACCAACGCGCCGGCTGCAGAGAAGAAAGAGGAAGAAAAGAAGTAGCGGAGAGGATACGGGGTCACACCGTTTGGAGTCCCCGCTTCAGCCGGCAACGCATCGTTTGTGATCCAGGGACAGGCGCTTCCTGAGACGCCTTTGCTTGCCAAGGCTCAACCGCCTAAAGGCGGGACTCCCAACGACGATACAGTGCACACGACGTAGTTCCGGCGCCCCTTCCGCAGCAGAAGATGGCGCCCGAACAGCAGATCTGCGGAGGTCACCAAACGCCCCACATCCGTCTGGCGTTCGTTGTTGAGATACAAGCCGCCCCCTTCGAGATCCTTCCGGGCCTGTCCCTTGCTCGGACACAGTCCCGCTTCCACGAACAGATCCACTAGCAGACGTCCGGCACCCGTAAACCCGGTGCCGTCCACCGTCCGCGTGGGAATCTCCCCGACCACCTCATTGAACGTGGATTCCTCGAGGCCGGTCAGTGCGCCGCCGGTAAAGAGGATCTCGCTGGCACGAATCGCCTCCTCCGTGGCGGCCCCGCCATGAATCAATTCCGTCACCGCCTTGGCCAGCGCCCGGTGCCCCACCCGCTTTCCGGGATCCGCCAAATGCTCGGCCTCCAAGGCTTCGATCTCGTCCCTGCCTAAGAAGGTGAAATACTTGAGATACCGCACCACATCGGAATCCGCCGAATTCACCCAGAACTGGTAGAAGCGGTAGGGGCTGGTCCGGCGCGAATCCAGCCAGACCGCGCCGGATTCCGTCTTCCCGAACTTGGTGCCGTCCGCCTTGGTGACGAGCGGCAGGGTGAGGCCGAAGGCGGCGCGCCCCAGTTTCTTGCGGATCAAGTCCAGCCCCATGGTGATGTTGCCCCATTGGTCGGACCCACCAATCTGGAGCTCGCAGCGGTGGTCACGGCAGAGAACGTAAAAATCAAAGGCCTGGAGCAGCATATAGCTGAACTCCGTGAAGCTGATGCCCACCTCCCGGTCCTCCATGCGCGAGCGCACCGATTCCTTGGCAACCATCTGATTGACCGTGAAGTGCTTGCCGATGTCCCTCAGGAACTCGATGAAAGGGAGGTCGCGAGTCCAGGAAGCGTTGTCGAGCAGGAGTGCCGTGTTGGGAACGACCTGGAAGTCCAGCAAGCGCGCCAGTTGCGGACACACTGCGGCGACGTTGGCGGTGATCTGCTCGGCCGTCAGGAGATTGCGTTCCGCCGACTTGCCGCTGGGATCCCCCACGCTGCCGGTGGCTCCGCCGGCCACCGCGATCGGGCAATGTCCCGCGTTCTGAAACCGCCGCAACGTCAGCAGGGGAATCAGGTGGCCGACATGCAGGGAATCGGCCGTGGGATCGAATCCGCAGTACAGCGTGATGCGATCTGCCTTCAGACGCTCGCGAAGCCCCGCCGGATCGGTGCAATCCGCCAGCAATCCACGCCATTCCAAGTCGTCCAGAATATTCATCTGAAACCCGGGTTATCGCGGGACGATGCGACGGCGGACAAGAAGGAAGTTCGGCGTCAGCGGGCCGTCAGGGGCGCCGCCGTGTGCTCAGGGCGGCCGCCCGAGGGCGCCGCCGGCCGCATCCGCCGCAGCGCCTGGGCGGCATCATCCAGCAGCGAGTACATCACCGGGGTGACGAGCAGCGTCAGCAGCAACGCAAGGGTCTGCCCGCCGATGACCACAATGGCGATGGAACGGCGTTCATCGGATCCCGGCCCGGTTCCCAGAGCCAGCGGCAGCATGCCGGCGACCAGCGCCAGGGTGGTCATGAGGATCGGACGCAGCCGGTCGCGGTTGGCCTCCAGGATCGCGCGATGCCGGTCCAGTCCCTTCGCGCGAAGCTGGTTCGCATGATCAATCTGGAGGATGGCGTTCTTCTTCACCACGCCGAACAGCACCAGCAGCCCCAGCGCGGAATACAAGTTGAGCGTGAGGCCGGTGACCCAGAGCGAGAAGAAGGCGAAGGGCACGGAAAGCGGCAGCGACAGCAGGATGGTGAAGGGATGCGCCAGGCTCTCGTATTGCGCGGCGAGGATCATGTACATGAACACCACCGACAGTGCGAAGGCCCACAGAAACTCCCGGAAGGTCCGCTCCAATTCCCGACCGCGTCCCGCCACCCGCGTCGAGTAGCCCGGCGGCATGCGCAGCGACTCGGCTTCCTGCCGCAGGGCCGCCAGGCGATCCGCCATGGCGAATCCCGGCGCAATGCCGGAGCGCAGGCTGACCTGACGCTGGCGGTCGAGGCGATCAATGCGCGAGGCCGTCGCGTTGGGCACCAACCGCACCACGTTGTCCAGCCGCACCAGGCGTCCGGCCTGGTCGGGCACGAACAGGCCGGCAATCACGTCGCCATCCAGGCGGTCCGACTCGTCCAACCGTAGGGTGACATCATAGTCCTCGTTCATCGCGGGATCCCGGAAGCGCGAGACCTCGTCGTCCCCGCCCACCATGAGCCGGAGCGCGTCGGCGATGTCAGCCGTGGAGACGTTCAACGCCGCCGCGCGGTCCCGGTCAATCACCACCTCCAGCTCCGGCTTGTCGAGCCGCAGCGTGGTGTCCGCATCCTGGAGCCCCAGCTCCGCCGACCGGTCGCGCAACGCATCGGCATAGGCCGAGAGCCGCTCGAGTTCGGGACCCAGAAACACGAAGTCAATGTCCCATCGAGACCCGCCGAAGTTGAAGGACTGCAGGTTGCTCACGCCGGTTCGCAATCCATAGCGCTTCAGCCGCTCCCGCAGCTCCTGCATCACCTCACGCTGGGTCCGGTTGCCCTGCCAGGCGCGCTCGGGATGCCCCCGCAGCGTCTCGGCCAGCAGCCGGCTGAACGAGAAGCGCCGCTCCTCGAACGGCACCAGCCGCACGAAGAGACGCCCGGAGTTCACGCCCCCCAGGAATCCGCCGCCGGACGTCGCCAGGACCGTCGCCACACCCGGCGTCCGGGCCACCTCATGCTCCATCTCCCGCATGGCGGCGTCCATGGAGGCCATGCTCGTGCCCTCCGGCGCCGTCACCGTCACTTCGATCTCCCCTTCGTCAATGTCGGTGGGCACGTACTCCTGTCGGACGAGCCCGTACAGCGGCACCGACGACGCCACCACCAGGACCGATCCCAGCAGCAGCCAGGACCGGTGGCGCAGGCAGCGCTCGAGCAGCGCCAGATAGGTCCGCTCGATGACGGCGTAAAAACGCGGGCGCCCGGCCTCCGTCGCCGCCATGGGCGTCCCGCGGCGCCGCAGCAGCCGGGCGCTCATCATCGGGGTCAGCGTGAACGACACCAGCAGGCTGACCAGCACTGCCACGGCCGCGGTGATGCCGAACTGGTAGAGGAAGCGTCCCGAGATGCTCGACATGAACGACACCGGCACGAAGATCACCACCAGGCTGAAGGTGGTGGCCATCACGGCCAGGCCGATTTCCGCCGTCGCCAGCTTCGCCGCCTCAAAGGGGGCGTAGCCCTTCTCCTCGACGAAGCGGTGGATGTTCTCCAGCACCACGATCGCATCATCAATCACGATGCCCACCATCAGCACGAGCGCGAGCATGGTCACGCTGTTCAGGGTGAAGTGGAGCGCCCACATCATGCCGAAGGTGGCGACCACGGAGGCCGGAATGGCCACGGACGCGATCAACGTCGAGCGCCAGTCGCGCATGAAGGCCAGCACCACCAGACAGGCCAGCACGGACCCGAGCACGAGATGCACGTTGATCTCGTGCAGGGCCTGGTAGATGTAGCGGGACTGGTCGCGAATCACCTCGAAGCGGACATCCGGCGGCAACTGGGCGGCCAGGTCCGGCAGCCGCGCCTTCACTCCCTCGATGACCGCCACCGTGTTCGCGCCCGACTGCCGCCGGACCTCCAGGATGACCGCTGGCTCGCCGTTGAGGCGCGTGATCGAGCGCTGCTCCTTGGTGCCATCCTCCGCCCGCCCGACATCGCGAAGGCGGATGGGATCCCCGTCGCGGGTGGCGATCACCAGATCCTCGAACTCCGCCGCCGTGGTCAGCCGGCCGGGGGTTCGCAGCGATTCCTCGCGCACGGTGCCCGTCACGTTGCCGCCCGGAATATCCACGTTCTGCCGGTTCAGAGCGTCCCGCACCGCCGTGACCGGCAGCCCGTAGGCGGTCAGGCGGCTGGCGTCCAGCCAGAGGTTGAGCGCGCGCTCGGCCCCGCCTTCGATCTGCACGCCGCCCACCCCGGCGGACCGTTCGATCTGCACCTTGACGATCTTGTCCGCCAGCTCGGTCAACTCGCGGAGGGGACGATCCCCCGATAGGGACACGGTCAGCACCGGCGACTGGTCGTTGTCGAACTTGGAGACCACCGGCGGCTGAACCTCGCGCGGCAGCCGCCGCACCACGGTCGCCACCCGGTCCCGCACGTCCTGCGCGGCCGTGTCAATGTCCCGATCGAGTTCGAACGTCACCATGATCAACGACGTGCCGGGACCCGAAATGGACCGCAATTCCGAGATGCCGGCGACGGTGTTGACCACCTCCTCGATCGGGCGCGACACCTGAGCCTCCACCTCGGCGGGCGAAGCCCCCGGCAGCGTCGTCATCACCCGCACGGTCGGGAGATCCACCGAAGGCAGGCGATCCACACCCAGCCGCAGGTAGCCGGCGGCGCCGATGACCACCAACGCCAGAATCAGCATCAGGGCGAAAACCGGACGCCGGATGCAGATGTCAGCCAGTTTCTGCATGGACGCTCACGAGTTCTTGCCCGGAGCCGGGGAAGGTGACGCGGGCGGAGGGTTCGATGAGACCGCCGACGTCGGACTGGCATCTTCATTCCCCACGCGCACCGGATCCCCCGTTCGCAGGCCGCCCGGATGCCGCACGATGGAGTCCCCAGCCTCCAGGCCGGACGTCACCTCGATCCATCCAATGTTCCGGCGTCCGGTGCGCACGGAGCGCTCGACGACGCGGTTGGACACCACCAGCAGCGCCTTTTCGCTGCCTGCGAACGTGGCGAGGGATTCTTCGGGAATCGCCAGCGTGGGGGTCGCTTCCGCCAGGACGATCTCGGCCTTGGCGAAAGCCCCGGGGCGCAGGTGTCCCGGATTCGGCAGCTCCGCCTCAACCACCAGCATGCGCTTCACCTCATCAAGGGCCGGACTGACCCGCTGGATGCGCCCCTCATACCGCCGGGAATCGCCTTCCAGACCGACCCGCACCGCCTGGCCCTCACGGATTCCCGCCGCCCGGCGCTCGGGGATGTCGAGGCGCAGACGCAGCGGATTGACCCGCACGAGGCGCATCACGGGACTGCCGGAAGCCACGAACTCCCCGACATTGGCCAACCGCTCCTGCACCACGCCGTCAAAGGGCGCCCGCACGGAGGTATCGTTCAACTGCTGGCGGGCGATGTCATATTCGGCGCGCCGCTGCGCCAGCACCGCCTGGCGTTCGCGGACGTCCTGAAGCGTGGCCTCGTACCGGTTGAGCGTCACCAGGTGCTCGGCATTCGCCCGCTCGAATTCCACTTCGGAACTGATGCCCTGATCCTGCAGCGCCCGGACGCGGTCGAGATTCTTTCGCGCCTCCTCCAGGAGCGCGCGGGTCTCCCGGACGCTATTGATGCGGTCGGGTTCCACACGGTCGTCGTCCCCCTCGATCGGGAGCCCGAGACGCGCCCGCGCCTGTCCCAGCAGGGCCGCCGCCTGCTGGACGCGCAACTCGTAATCCCGCGGCTCGATCTGGGTCAGCACGTCCCCGGCCTGGACCACGCTGCCGACATCCACCGGCATCCATTTGAGGCGTCCGGTGGTCTTGATACCCACCGTCGCCTGATCCATGGCCGCGAGGGATCCCAGCACCGCCAGCGTGCGCTCCATGGGCCGCATTTCCGCGGAGACCAGGGTGACTGCAGTGGTGGCGCGGGAGGGGCTCTTGGAGGCAGAGGCCCCGCCCGGCCGGCAACCGGAGACCCCCGCCGCCCCGAACGCGATCGTCGCCGTCAACAACACCGTGGAACCTCGGAGCCTCATGCAGATAAGCGGAACCTGAAACACAGGGTACCCGTCCCTGGACGTTTCGCACAGCCCTGGATTCACCAGGATTCGCGCGACGACGCCTGCCCCGGCTCACCGCGCCCCGCCGCCCCGGCCGCCTGATGCCCCGGAGGAAGCGGTGGCGCGCCGGGATTTCCACACCTCGAACACGATGGGCAGCAGGCTCACTCCGATGATGCCCACCACCACCAGTTCGAAATTCTTCTTCACCACCGGAATGTTTCCGAAATACCAGCCGACCGGAAGGATCAGACCGATCCACACCACCGCCCCCACGACATTGAAGGTCATGAACCGCGAATAGGTCATGGCGCCCATCCCGGCGACAAACGGCGCAAAGGTGCGCACGATGGGGACAAAGCGGGCGAGCACGACGGTTTTGGGGCCGTACTTCTCGAAAAAGGCGTGGGTGCGATTCAGATATTCCTGGCGGATCAATCGCGGAAAGGCCGCCACCAGCCGGTTCCCTGCGTACCGGCCGATCCAGTAGTTGGCCGTGTCCCCCAGGATCGCGGCCACCAGCATCAGAAAGCCGGCCAGCCAGACGTTGAGCCCCGAATCCGGATTCGCCGCCACCGCCCCCACGGCGAACACCAGGGAATCCCCGGGCAAAAACGGGGTGATCACCAGGCCCGTCTCGCAGAAGATGATCAGGAACAAAATGGCGTAAATCCAGGGTCCCTGGGAACGCGTCAACTCGTACAGGTGATCGCTCAGGTGCAGGACCACGTCGAGCGCCTGTTTCAGGAGATCCGTCACGGGCCGGGACGTTGCGGGAACTTCGCCTTGCCGGGCAAGTGGGTTGTCGGATTACTGGAGCCGTGCGCGCAGCGATTCTCCGTGGACGCCGGCAACTGGCCATTGAATTGGTGGCGGAAGCCCCGCTGCAACCCGGCGAAGTGCGGGTCCGCATCGAGACCGCACTGACCTGCGGCACCGACCTGAAAGTGTGGAAGCGGGGCTATCACGCGCGGATGCTCCGGCCGCCCTGTGCCTTCGGCCATGAGTTTGCCGGGGTGATCAGCGAGGCGACTCCGGAGGCCGCGGGCTGGCGTCCGGGCGACCGGGTGGTCGCCGCCAACTCCGCGCCCTGCGGCGCGTGCGACGCCTGCCGGCGGGGCCAGGAAAATCTCTGCGACGACCTGCTCTTCCTGAACGGCGCCTATGCCGAATCCCTGGTCATCCCCGCCCGCATGGTCGGCTGCAACCTGCTCCGGCTCCATCCCGACACCCCCTTCCGCGACGCCGCGCTGACCGAACCGCTCGCCTGCGTGGTCCTCGGCCTCGACGACCTGCGGCCGTCCGGCGGTGAGCGGCTGCTCGTCCTCGGCGCCGGCCCGATCGGGCTGATGGCCGCGGTGCTGGCCCGGCATGCGGGCGCCGAGGTGACTCTGGCCGGACGCGGCGCCGCGCGCCTCTCAGCGGCACGGCGGATGGGGTTTCACCGGGTGGTGGACGTCGGAGCGGTGGACGATGTCGAGTGGACGATCAAGTCCGAGCTGGGCGATTCCGGCTTCGACGCCGTGTTCGAAGCCGTGGGCTCCCCTTCGACCTGGGGCGCCTGCGTGCGCCTGGTGCGGCCCGGCGGTCGGGTGAACTGGTTCGGAGGCTGCCCGGCGGACAGCACCATTCCCCTCGATACCGGGCTCGTCCACTATGGCGCGCTGCATCTCATGGCCAGCTTTCACCACACGCCGCGGACCGTGCGCCGCGCCCTGCAATGGATCGAAGACGGCGCGATCCGGGCCGACGATTTCGTCAACTCCACCGTGCCCCTCAGCGCGCTGCCGGAAGCGTTCGATGCCATGGCCGCGGGCAATGCCGCGATCAAGACGGCGGTGGAGGTGCGGGCATAGGCAGGATCTCCGCGCGGAAGCCGCCCGGGTTCCGGCGATCATCCCGCCCGGAATGAGATCTTCCGCACCACGTCACGCCCCATCGCATCCTGGATCCGCTCCAAAATCTCGCCCCGCCGGTAACGCATGATCTCCGCCAGCCACACGCTGGAGTCCACCGCGACGATCAGCGTGCCCCGGACCAAGCCCACCGGTTGCGCATGAGCGGCCGTCTGGGGATCCACCACCTGCTTCCAAACCGTGACCACCTGAGATTCGGAAGGTCGTTGATCCAGTCGAATGCTGGCCAACACCTTGGGGAGCACCTCGGCGAGCGGGCGTCCGGCCACCATCCGGGCGCGCTCCGCTTCGGTCAAATCCACCCGCCGCCAGGCGGCGAGCACCCGCCTGCGGGCTCTTTGCTGACGCTTGGCGCCCGCGCCAGACCGGGCAGGTTGGAAATTGGCGGCCATCCGCCCCACTCCGCCCCATGGATCCGTGCCCGTCAAGCGGATGGGTCGAAACCGCGAATCATGCGGATGCCACGGATGGATGGAGACGGACGTAAGGAGAGCAGCTCACGCGCCCCTCTGGGGACCCCACGCGCCCCCGCGTGTTGGTCTCGGCGCCCTCGCCGAGACCCTCGTGGACTGTTCTCCTCCCCAAACGGTGTTCCCAACCTCGTCAGGGATCGGGGATCAAGATTCGAAGCCCCAATCCCTCTTTGCGCCGTCCAAGCAGGCCTCACGCAAAGGGCGCAGTGATCGCAAAGGATTGGATGACAAAACCCACTGGGACGCACGAGCGCCAACATCCTTGCTGGCCATCAGGGATGCCGGCGCTCTCAGGAGAGAGTCGCCCAGGAAGGCGACCGATGCCCCGTCCTGGATGGGGTCGCTCGGACTATGCCTCTGGACTCTCAGGCTCGGTTCCTGTCTCCCGTCGCCCCCCCTCTCCGGCGGAGCACGACCTCTTTGTCCAGACTCCCCTTCTAGCCTTTGGGACCGACGCCCAAGAGATCTTCCACCCTCGATCTCATCTTCTCAGCGCCTTATTCCACCCCATGGCAACACGGTATCCCTCGAGCTTCTCTGGGTCCTAGCTCCTCCGGTCCACCCTCCTGAAGTAATTTCCCTATACCGCCCGGGCCTCCTCCGTGGCTCCGTCCAACCTGCTCGGCCGCCGTAGTCTATGGCGGAGGTTGTCGAAATAAGCCGGGCGTCTCACCCAACTCTAAACTCACACCTCACCCGCCCGACCTATTCCGCTGCCAGGAGGCGCTTCGTGGTGTTCAGACATCGGCGTTGAGCGTGGCTGCAAGGTAGCCGTCGAAATCAGGTGACACGCTGCGCTGCAAGACGTGGGCGACCCACGCGTCGCGCTCGAACGCCTGAAGGCGCAAGTCCCAGACGCACGCTGAAAGACCGGTGGGCGTGACGTCAGCGAACTGGTCGGGATGAGCGGTCGGGGAGACGAAGACATGATGATGCAGTTCGTTCTCGTCGGCCCAGAAGTCGAGAAAGACAAAGTTGGCGGTGCGCCCGTCATGGATGCCGAGAAAGCCGAGATGATAATGGGGCAAACCGGATGGCAGTGAGCGAAGCTGCTGGATGGCAATGCGTCGAGCCGCCGTGACCAACTCGGAACGTGGCTGCGGTCGGCCGGACGCGATGCCATAGACCTTAAGACGCCACCCCTCGACGCTCCAAAGGTCGAGGAATCGAATGGGGCGCGGTTCATACGGGATCATGTGTATCGAGCTGATAAGCGTTCGGGTAATGAATGGTCATGAAATGCTCTGGCTGTGCCAACGGCTTGAAGCCGAATTGGGCATAGAGACCATGAGCGTCACGGGTCGCGAGCAACAGGCGTCGCAATCCCTGAAGGTCGGGATGAGAAAGAACCGCTCGCATCAGAAGCTTGGAGACCCCTCGTCCCCGGTGTTCGGGAACCACAAAAATGTCGCCAATGTACGCCACCGTCGCAAAGTCGGTCGTGACACGGGCAAACCCTACCTGACGTCGGTCGTGAAAGGCTCCAAAAGCCAGAGAGTGCTGGATGGAGCGTTCAACCACGTTACGCGGGATGCCTCGCGCCCAATAGGAGTCGGTGAGAAACCCGTGGATAAGGTCGAAGTCGAAGCGCGTCGAGTCGGTGGAAATCTCGTATTCAGTTTCAAGGTTCATGCGGATTGCGAGGTGCGCGATGCCGCCTAGACCAAGCTCGGCGGCGCCGGCGGAACCGGGCGGAGTGTCGAGCTCCTGCACCAGAAATCAACGAGCGCTCTGCCGCGAAGCAAGCCGATGTCCGCTGCAAGCGCATCGTTGAACGAAGCCGCTGCGCGGGGGGCTTCGCCGAGAGTGGAGATGGGGGAGGGCTGGCACTGAGAGTGCCGGCCTATGATCAATTCATCAGACATTGGCACCTCCCCCTCCTCCCACACCAACGCAGGTTCTCCTCCGGGCCGCATCACGCCGCTGCGCCAGCGGTTCGTGGAACACCTGGTCCTGCAGCAGAAGGCCAAACGAACCGTGCAGGCCTACACCGCCTGGATTTATGACCTGGCCAAGTTTCACAGGCGTTCTCCGGATCAGCTCGGGCAGCCCGAGGTTCGGGCTTGGATACTCCACCTCATCACCGAGCGCAACCTTTCGGCCTCCTCCATCAACCTGGCCATCAACGCGCTCCGGGCGTTCTACCACGGGCTGCCCGGACAGGACGTCCAATGGCGTCTTCACCCTGCCGGCGGTCCTGCGGCCCCTGGCCCTGCAAAACCCCAAGGCCCTCTACACCCTGCTGTTCGACGCCGCCTCGGCCACGCTCCTGCAGTTC